>Ga0335083_10001249_pt1 | contig 35539 bp, 30 predicted proteins | sample Lox_Sample_42_FD_206716 | JGI IMG/M metagenome (GOLD analysis project Ga0335083, IMG submission 206716) | Soil microbial communities from Loxahatchee National Wildlife Refuge, Florida, United States - Lox_Sample_4.2 | ecosystem: Environmental > Terrestrial > Soil > Wetlands | place: USA...
GAATTGTGCAGGATACGATTTTCTTAAGCATAGGAATCCTTGGGCGAAGGCAGACATTAGCAGCGGGCAATGGGCGGGGTCAAGGAAGGGATGGATGTACCGGTTCCCTTCGCGCGAGATCCCTCCCCCCCTTGAAGAACGGCTAGGTCGGGATGACGCCTTCCAACCACGGCAGGATGAAACCAGGAAAGATCGAGTGGCTTGTCGGTTTGCTAGGGCTGGGAGCACTCCGCTATAGTTTTAGGCATGTTTGGAGACTTTACTGCTACGGATCGGTGGACGAAGAAGCCGGTGCACTGCGTATACCAGGCCATGATCGTCGCGATTGCGACGCGGCACGCAGACGCGGTGGACATCAAGTTCCTGGTGGATGGGCGGAAAGTGTGGGTGGCCTTGCCGCATCCGGCGTGGGTGGAATACAAGAAGCGGACCGGCAAGATTATTACGGATTCGCTGGCCCAGGAAATTGCGGGGCACTACTTGAAGTCTGCTCTCGAGGCGGGTGAGGGTGTTGGGCGCGACATGTATTCGCTGACCGTGGACGAGACGCTGGCGCACCTCGAGGCGGCGGTGGCGGAGATGCAAGCGCAGCCCGCTTAGGTGAACTACGCGGGCGGCCTCAAAATCTTTAACCACTAAGGGCACGAAGGTTCACGAAGGAAACACCGGCCGGGCCTTCGGATTTTCTAGATTACAACTGCTTCTTTGTATTCCCCGAAGACTTTGCGCATTGCGTCGGCAATCTCTCCGACAGTGGCTGAGGCCTCGACTGCGGCCAGGATTCGCGGCATGATGTTGGCGCCGGAACGCGCGGCTTCTTCTACCCCGGCCAGCGCTGATTTCCATGGGCCGGTGTCGCGTTTGGCGCGCAGGGCGCGGAGTCGCTCCATCTGCTTTGGTTCGAGGGCCGGATCGATGCGCTGGATCGGAATCGGCTTTTCTTCTTCCACCTCGAAGCGGTTGACTCCAACTACGATTGCTTCTTGATGGTCTACTGCCTGCTGATATTCGTAGGCGGCGTTTTGAATTTCCTGCTGGACGAAGCCGCGCTCAATGGCTTTCAGCATTCCGCCAAGGACTTCGATCTTTCCCAGATATTCGGCGGCGCGCTTTTCAATTTCATTCGTCAGCGACTCGACGTAATAAGATCCGGCCAGGGGGTCGATTGTCTGCGGAGCGCCCGATTCGTAGGCAATCACCTGCTGCGTGCGCAGGGCGATACGCGCGGCCTGCTCGGTGGGCAAGGCCAGGGCTTCGTCGTAAGAATTGGTGTGAAGTGACTGCGTACCACCGAGGACTGCAGCCATCGCCTGAATCGCGGTGCGGACGATGTTGTTTTCCGGTTGCTGAGCCGTGAGAGTTGAGCCGGCGGTTTGGGTATGGAAGCGGAGCATCCACGATTTGGGATTTCCGGCCTTGAAATGCTCGCGCATGATTCGCGCCCACATGCGGCGGGCGGCACGGAACTTGGCGACTTCTTCGAGGAAGTTATTGTGCGCGTTGAAGAAGAAAGAGAGGCGTGGCGCGAACTTGTCGACATCGAGACCTGCCTTGATTGCAGCCTCGACATAGGCCATGCCATTGCCGAGAGTGAAGGCAACTTCCTGGACGGCGGTCGATCCGGCTTCGCGCATGTGGTAGCCGGAAATTGAAATTGTGTTCCAGTCGGGGACGTTGTCGTTGGCCCAGGCAAACATGTCGGTGATGACCCGCATGGCTTGATGCGGGGGATAGATGTATGTGCCGCGGGCGATGTATTCCTTAAGGACGTCGTTCTGCACGGTGCCCGAGAGCTTGCGCACGTCGCCTCCCTGGCGGCGCGCGACGGCGATATACAACGCGAGGAGAATCGATGCCGTCGCATTGATGGTCATCGACGTGGAAATCCTGGTGAGTTCGATGCCGTCGAAGAGGCGCTGCATGTCTTCGATGGAATCGATGGCGACGCCGACTTTGCCCACCTCGCCAGCCGCGAGGGGATGATCGGAGTCGAGGCCGATCTGCGTGGGCAAATCGAACGCGACCGACAGGCCTGTGGTGCCGTTGGACAGAAGATACTTGTAGCGCTTGTTCGACTCTTCAGCGTCGCCCATGCCAGCGTACTGGCGCATGGTCCAGAGGCGGCCGCGGTACATGGTGGCTTGCACGCCGCGGGTGAACGGATACTCGCCGGGATATCCGACTTCGCTTTCGTAGTCGGAGTGTTTTAGGTCGGTGGGAGTGTAAAGAGGGTTGACCGGAATGTGGGAAGAGGTTTCGATCTCGGCGGCGTCGGTAGCGGACTTCAGCTTTTCCGTCATTCTATTTCGACCTGACACTCTCTTCCTATTTGCAGCCGTTCCTGGCGAGTAGTTGTGCGTTCTCAGGGGCGATGGCTTTTGCTTCGCGCCTTCCAAAACGAGCTTAGCCCGAACCAGGCGAAAGTCAACGTACAGACGACCGTAGTCGCGAGGCGACCGGGCCCCGCCCCTCCTACGTGATACCTGCCGTACTCCTTCACCGAGGCGCCTCCGAAACTGAGTGCCATGATGAGGAAGATGACTCCGGTAACTTCCAGCCACAACTGGTGGGCGGCGCGGCCGAAGGACCGGCCCGTGGTGCGGACTCCGCTCATCACCGCGTTGAGCGTGCGGTTGCGCCCCGCCTGCTGGCCGGCGACGCGGGCCACTGCGCCTAACTTTCGTAAGGCAGAAACTTTGCTCACGGCCTCGATTTTAACAGCCTGCGGCGCTACAATGACGCAACGCGGACGGGGTGGCGAACCGTTCCTGCGCTGACGGCATCTAAGTGTTTGATGGCTGGTGATTTCGCCCAGGGGGACCCGGTGGATCCACAACTGAAGCAACTGATGAAAGAACTCGGCGACGCGATTAACGAATCCCTTTCCGACTCCGAGCAGATTTCCGAAGTTGTGTCCCGCATCAAGGAAGGTGGATATGACATCTTTCTGGTGTTGGAAGCCACGATTGGCGTCAGCAAGCAAGGAGAGAAGTCGCCGGATAAGACTTCTCTGGTGACCACGCTATCCACGAATCCTGAGTTCAAGATTAACGATCAGGATCTCAAGTTCCTGAAGTCGCTGCGGATCAAGATCGACGAAGAGAAGCTGGAAAAGGATAAGCCGGACAAGGATAAGTAACGTGGTGCGGGAGATCCTTCGCTTCGCCTGAAGAACGGCTCCGCTCAGGATGACAGCATTTTGGGGTTGATTGCTCCTGCTTGTGCGTTCACTTCTGCTCTACCCCGCCAAGACTTGATCTAGCAACTGCCCCACGGCGCGATCTGCCTCGATGATTGAGGACCGGTGGTCGGCCACTCCTGAAAGATCTGTGTTGGCGAAGGCGATTCGGCCGAAGGGCGCGGCGCGCAGGACGTCGCCCGGGGCAGGCTGGCCGTCTTTGCCGAAGAAGAATCCTGGAGCGGGGCTCAGATAGGCGTGACCCCAACGATTCTGAATGATTCCGGCGATGTCGCGCTTCGCATCGAACCCGGATCGAGCGAACATGTCGGTGAACTGCTGGCGAATCTGGCGCTCGTATTCGCGGAACGGAGTTGAGATGAGTTCCGCGCGGCCCATGTGTCCCTGTTGTTCGGTGGGCTGTCCGGGATATGTATACAGGACTTTCACGCTGAGAACGACTGGGGAGTCCGGTCCGATTGTGGGCGAGTCGGCGCCGCAAGTCGCCAGTTTGCGGACCTGCATGTAATTTCCCAAACCTTCGAACCATTGGCAGCCGGAGATCCCCATCTTGTAGAGGAAGCGCCAGTTGCGAACGGCGACGTTGGCCATCATGCAAGGAGTGCGGTAGAACTGGCGGTACGCTTGTGCTCGATCCGGGGAAAGATCGCGAACGATGTGGCGTGTGGTCCAACTGCCACCAGCCATCACGACTGAGCGTGCTTTGACGCGATACGTTTTTCCGGCGCGCGCGTAAGCAATCGTGACGAACTCGGATTTCGCGGGATCGCCGTCGTGCTTTACCCATACGCCGGTGGAATCCAGACGGATGCGCGCAGAACTTCCGGCTCGATCAAGCGCGGCGAAGTTGACTGCATTGCGGCAGACATCCTGTAACGAGTGATCGCCGGCGATCGATTCTGGAATCAGAGACTTCGCGATCAGGCGGGCGATGCCGCTGTTGCCATCGGGGAACATCTGCGTGCCAGTTTCGTCGCTGATATCGAGGGGATGCAGCATGTCGGCGGCGTAGGCAGTGAAGGCCGAAAGCGCGTCGGGACCAAGGCCGTAGCCTCCGCCTTCGCCGGGCGAGAGGAAGGCGCGGATGGTCTCGCGGCTAATGGCGTTGCGCTCGATCATGTGATCCTCGAGCGTGATGGTGTCGAGTCGCCGTGAAATGGCGTCGCCGGTGTATTGCGGTGCATGGCCGCCGGAGTCGCCGGCGGACTGAAACTTCGACAACTCCGTTTTCGCTTTTAGCGAGATCGGAGCCTTTTCCAAGTCCCTGCCCCACGGATCGGTCAGCCACAAGCCTTGGGGCTGGCCGAATTTGGCGCCGAAGAATGTGCTGTTCGGCGCTGCGCCCAGGTATGGCGTGCGGCTCAGTTGCATCTCTGGTTCCGAGCTGCCCCACTTTTGATATTCGAGGCGCGGCGTCTTCAGTCCTATCGATTCATAAAACCGCGCGATGAAACTGTAGGGATAGGGAACGGGAAAGAACGCTGATCCCTGATGTGCGACCAGGCGGTGGCCATCCACGAGGAACTCGTTGCGTTTGGCTTCGCCACCGAAAATCGGATGGTTGTCGAGCACCAGACAGGTCTTGCCAGAGCCCGCCAGCCGTTGAAAAGTTAGAGCGGCGGCCAGGCCGCTGATGCCCCCGCCGACCACGACGCAGTCGTAGGCCTCATTCGTGTCGATCACACTCGCGGGGAGGCTCTCGAACTGGCCATCGCGAATCTCGTGGCCGGCCTCCAGCACAGAAAGCGTATTTCCGTTGGAGTTTGCATAATCGCCGACGCCCCCGTAGCCGGTCCAATCATCTTCGGTTGGGCCCGTCTTGGCTTGGGCTTCCATCAGGTCTGTGGGTGACAAAGGGCTCAGCAGTAAACTGCCGGAAGCGAGCAGGGTCGCGTTCAGGAAGTCGCGACGCGTGATGCACTGCTCCATACCCAGCGCGTGGTCGGCGCGAGGGTTCTCTTTGTTCAGGGAACGCCTTGGTTCCTCGGGTCGCAAGATCGTTTTTCTTGGCAATTCGTCTCCAGGACTCAAATGCCGACGAGCATCGTGGAGCATTATACGTACGAAGGAACCCTTGAAGCGCAGCAACCTCGCGGACCTGTGCTACCATCTACTGTTTTCTTTTCGCATCCGCCGTGCGGAAAGCGAGATTCCCTCGGGGCGAAGCACAGCGACGGAATCTGAGAGGCGGTAATGAAAGATACTCTTGGGGTTCTATTGGCAGGCGGCGCCGGTGAGCGGCTCTATCCTCTGACTCGCGACCGCGCCAAGCCGGCGGTCACTTTTGGCGGCATCTATCGCATCATCGACATTACTCTTTCCAATTGTCTGAACTCGGACCTTCGCCGGGTGTACATCCTCACGCAGTACAAGGCGCTGTCGCTCAACCGCCACATCCGCGAAGGTTGGAACATCCTGGGCCGCGAAGTGGGCGAGTTTGTGGAAGTGCTGCCTCCGATGAAGCGGGTGAGCGACCAGTGGTATCAGGGGACTGCCGATGCGGTATACCAGAACATTTATTCGATTGGATCGGAGCAGCCCAAGCACGTTCTGATTCTTTCCGGCGATCACATCTACAAGATGGACTATGGAAAGATGATGAAGCAGCATCTGGATTCGGCTGCCGACATCACTCTGGCAACGATTCAGATCGACCCTTCGCAGACGTACCAATTCGGCGTTGTCGACGTCGACAAAGATGGGCGCATCAACGGCTTCGAGGAGAAGCCCAAAACCACCACGCTGCGTTCGCCATTGAATCCTGAGAAGGTCGCGGCCTCGATGGGCGTCTATCTGTTCAATGCGGATGTGCTCATTCCTGTGTTGTTGAAGGACGCCGAGAATCCGCAGTCGAGTCACGACTTCGGCAAAGACATTCTACCCAAGATGGTCGATGACTACAGAGTCTTCGCGTATGACTTCGTCGACGAGAACAAAAAGGAAGCGCTTTACTGGCGCGACGTCGGCACGCTCGAGGCTTACTACGAGGCGAACATGGATATCGTCTCGGTGTCGCCCATCTTTAACCTGTATGACGAAGAGTGGCCGATCCGAACGCACCAGCGGCAGTATCCTCCGGCGAAATTCGTTTTCGCCGAAGCGGGACGGACGGGCACGGCGCTCGATTCCATCGTCTCCAACGGTTGCATCGTCTCTGGCGGGCAGGTGAAGAACTCAGTGTTGTCGCCCGATGTTCGCGTCAACTCGTACTCGGAAGTGGACGATTGCATTCTCTTCTCGCATGTCAGCGTTGGCCGCCGCTGCCGCATCCGCAAGGCGATTCTCGACCGCGACGTCCATATTCCCGAAGGGACTACTATCGGTTACGACGCCGAGGCGGACCGGCAGCGATACTTCGTGACGGAAAGCGGGATCACCGTAGTCACGCGAGATTATTCGCTGTTCGAGAATCCGGTCACGGTGGACTACTTCACGAGCGAGTAGGTGGAGATAGCTTCCCGGGTATGCTTGCCACAGCTAGGGTCAGACGGTGTCGCATCCGCTTGCGTCCCCATATCATCTGTTAAGTAAGGTCAAGAGGCAGGGAACATGGCGCGTGTGTTCATTACAGGCTCGTCCGACGGGCTCGGGCGGATGGCGGCGCAACTTCTGGTGGAGCAAGGGCACACCGTCGTGTTGCATGCGCGCAGCCAGCAGCGGGGACAGGAAGCACTCGCCGCGGTTCCCCACGCGGAGACCGTTGTAGTCGGCGATCTCACCAGCATCGAGCAAACCCGCAGCGTAGCCGAACAAGTTAACGTCCTCGGTTCGTTCGACGCAGTGATCCACAATGCCGCTATTGGATATAGGGAACCGCGTCGCGTCGTGACCGAGGATGGGTTACCGCATGTCTTTGCCGTCAACACTCTGGCTCCGTATATTCTGACGGCGCTAATTCACCGCCCGGGACGACTTGTCTACTTGAGTTCTGGACTCCACCAGAGCGGCGATGCAAGTCTGAAGGATCTGGCGTGGGAACATCGCCCATGGCGGGGACAACAGGCATACTCCGACACCAAGCTTCATGATGTACTGCTTGCATTCGGGATCGCGCGGCGCTGGCCGGACGTTTTCTCAAATGCGCTTGAACCCGGATGGGTTGCGACCAAAATGGGCGGGGCGGGAGCGCCGGATGATCTCGACGCCGGACATCGCACTCAAGCGTGGCTTGCGGTCAGTGATGATCCGTCTGCGAAAGTGACGGGCGAGTATTTCTATCACATGCGGCTTCGCGCGCCGAACCCCGCCAGCCGCGATGAGGCCCGGCAGGAAGAGCTATTCGATGCCTGCGCCCGCTTCTCAGGAGTAGTGCTGCCGAACGGCTGAGCCGGAGCCATGGCCTCTATCCGCTCTGCTTGCGAAGGGAATCGATTCTAGGCTAGCATTTTTGCCTGTCCGCTGGAGAGTGGCTTATGTCCATCCGGGCCCCGCGTGTAGCGCTGTTTGTTCTGTTTTTTGTTGCCACGACTTTCTCGCAATCCGCACCCAAGGTTGCGCCTCTGCCTTACGATCCGCTGGAGCTTGCCACTGGTCCGACCGTAGTTCCAGATACTCCAGAGAAGCGTGCCGTGCCGCTGAATCTGCTGGAGCGCGCACGCCAGAACAGTGCAATGCATATGCCTGGCACGGCTCCCTTCACGATCAAAGTTTCGTTCAACTCCACCGGAGGAGATTCGCACAGCCAGGGATACGGCGAGTTGGAAGAGACGTGGCTCAACGGCCACACTTGGCGCTGGTCGGCGCGGCTGGGCGACTATTCGCAGCTCAGGATTTTCTACGAAGGCACGGCTTACGACGACAAGCCGCGAGGCCACATGCCGCTGCGCTTGCAGATGGTTCGCAACTCAGTTTTCTGGCCCGTGGTGGGCAACTTCGCTCCTGCGTTGATTCGCATGGCGACTGCCAAATGGGAGGGCACGGACGTCGCCTGCGTCCTACTATCACGGCAAGGCAACGACGCGACGGCCACGCCCGGACGCCGCTGGGAAGAAAACGAATTCTGCATCGATCCCAAGACCGGCCTGCTGCGAGTTCATTCCGAAGCCCCTGGCATTTATTCCGTCTACGAGTACGACGGTGGCATTGAGTTTCACGGACGTGTGCTGCCGCGGCAGACCACGATTGTGGAGGGGGGCACGAGCGTGCTGCAGATTCACCTCGAGGATATTCAAGACGCAAACAACGATCCGAACCAGTTCGTGCCGACGAAGAAAATGATTTCGCATGGACCGGGAGCGATCATGGTCGGACCTTTTCGTTTTCCTGAGTCGGCTCGCCTTCCGGCCGGTTTCAATGGTGTGATCCAACCCGTGATCGTGCACGCGATTCTCGATCAGAAAGGGAAGGTTCTCGATGCCGAGGTGGTGCAGACTGCCGATCCGGCGCTTGCGGCCGCGGCACTCGACGTGGTGTGGCATTCCTTCTGCATGCCAGCCGAGCGCAAGGATCGACCGTTGCAGCGGGAAGCGTTTATTAACGTGAAGTTCACTCCGTCGTCCTGACCATCTCTCCACTGGTCGCCAGATCGATCTGCTAAGCTTACGGGTTGCTCCGGCGTTGGAGAGATCAACTCCTCATGAAAAATCGACCTGGGAATTCTCCTCTGGGATGGATTCTCATTGTTGCTCTGGCCGCCAGCCTCGAAGCATGGGCTGCCACCCCTGCTGATAAAGACAAAACGGACGTCCTGCTCTCGACCATGCAGGCCGAGATGCAGCGTGCCCAAACCAGCCTGGGCAAGCTGGATCCTGCTCCCTACTTCCTCAGCTATTCCGCCTACGACCAGACCAGTGCTATGGCGGTCGGTAGCCAAGGGAGCCTGTTGAGTTCAATCCATGGGCGGCGGCGCGCCGTGGATGTCTCCATGCGGATCGGCACTCCAGCACTCGACAACGCTCACGGTCAGAGCCGGGCTTCGGCAAAGACCTCCGGAACGCTTCCGCTGGAAGACGATCGGAACGCCATTGCCCGCGAGCTGTGGCGCCTGACCTATGAGGAATATCGCAAGGCCTCAAAAGCTTACTCGAACGTCAAGACGAATACGCAGGTGCACGCTCAGGAAGAAGACACGTCGCCGGACTTTTCCCAGGAAAAACCACCGAATTACGTCGAGTACAAGGACGTGGCTCCGACGCCTGATCAGCGCGCGATGGAGAAGCTGGTCCGGGAATACTCCGCTCACTTCAGCAAGTACCCTTATATTTATTCTTCTACGGTACTTATTACTTCGCAAAAGACGCTGTTTCACTTCCTGTCGACCGAAGGCAATCACGTGGTGGCTCCGAGCGCGTTTGTCCGGGTCGCCATTCAAGCGGAAACCCGGGCTGACGATGGAATGGAACTCATGCGTGTAGAGACTTTTCAGGCGGAGAGTCTCGATCATTTGCCCACGGAGTCGGAAATCGTAACTCGCGTGGAAAAGATGGCATTGGACTTGAAAGCTCTGCGGGAAGCTCCTCTGGCTGAGCCTTTCGACGGACCGGCGCTCCTTTCCGGCCGCGCCGCTGGAGTCTTCTTCCATGAAGTGCTGGGCCACCGCCTCGAAGGTCACCGCCAGCGCGGAGAACAGGAAGGGCAAACCTTCACGAAGAAGATCGACCAGCCGGTGCTTCCGGAGTTTCTGACCGTGGTGGACGACCCCACGCTACGCAAGCTCAACGGGATAGATCTTGGCGGCTGGTACGAATACGACGACGAGGGCATGCCAGCTACGCGCGTCGAAGTCATCAAGAACGGCATCCTGAAAAGCTTTCTCATGTCGCGCATGCCGATCAAGAATTTTGCGAACTCCAACGGACACGGCCGTTCTCAAACAGGGCTTATGCCGACGGGGCGACAGGGCAATCTCATCGTGTCGTCGTCTCGTGTGGTCAAGGACTCTGAGCTGAAACAAAAGCTGATCGACGAAGTCAAGAAACAGGGCAAGCCTTACGGACTGTATTTCGAAGACATTCAGGGCGGATTCACTCTGACGCAGCGCTCGATGCCGCAATCGTTTCAAGTGCTGCCGATTCTGGTGTGGCGTGTGTATGCTGACGGGCGGCCTGATGAACTTGTGCGCGGCATCGACATTGTGGGCACGCCACTGGCCGCTCTGAACCGCATTCTGCTGACCGGCGAAAAGATGGAAGTGTTCAACGGAATATGCGGTGCGGAGTCTGGCCAGGTTCCGGTCGCGGCTGCGGCACCCGCGATGTTGTTTTCTGAGATTGAGGTACAAAAGCGAGCGCACTCGCTGAATCGCCCGCCGATCCTGCCATCTCCTTCTGCCGAAGATGGTTCGGCGAAGGATACCGCGGCAAAACCGGGGGCTAGACAATGACTGCGAAGGCGCCAAGCATGAAAAACCGACTCGTGAGATGCGTCCTGCTGCCCCTGCTCGTGCTCGGAGTGCTGACTCCATCGGGATTCGCGCAGCAGAAATCGGCGCAGGCCGGCGATGACGTTGTCCTCGGCGCCATGCGCGCCGAACTGGATCGGTCGAAGGCGCAACTTAAAATGGATCAGGTAGCTGCTCCCTATTACGTCGAATACCGGATCTTCGACGTGGATCAATATTCCGCCGATGCGGCGTTTGGAGCGCTGCGCTTCGACGTGCGCACACGCTTTCGTTTCGTTCGAGTCGTGGTGCGCATCGGCGACTACAAGCAGGACAGCTACTCTGGTCAGGGCCAGGGCACCGTCGACATTATGCCGCTCGACAACGATATGCTGGCTCTTCGGCGCCAGCTATGGCTTGCCACGGACCGAGCCTACAAGGCGGCAGCCGAGTCGTTGACTGCGAAGCAGGCGCAGTTGAAGCAACTCAACATCGACCAACCGGTCGACGACTTTGCGCACGCCGATCCAGTGCAGTCGATCGGACCGCTGGCCACTCTCGATTTTGACCCGGAGCCGTGGAAGAGGATGCTGCAGGACGCGTCCACTCTCTACAAAGGCGATCCTGAGATCGAGACGTTTGAGTCACGCTTAAGTTTTCAGGCCGTGAACCGGTACTTGGTTAATTCTGAGGGCACGATCGTGCGCGACGGCCGAAGCTTCTACGAGATGGCGATTGCAGCCACCACGCAGGCGGCGGATGGTATGAGCCTGGCTCGTGACAACGCGTTCAACGTGGGAAGCATGAAAGAGCTTCCGTCCGCGGCGGATTTTGTTTCGCGGGCCACCACGCTGGCAAGCAGCTTGAAGGAATTGCGCGAAGCACCAGCGACGGAAGAGGAGTATCGCGGTCCGGTGCTGTTCTCTGCGGATGCGGCAGCAACGATTTTTGCCGATCTGGTGGGAGAGAATGTCCTGGGCCATAAACCGGAATTGGGGAAGAACGCGCGCACGACGGGAGCCTTTGCGGCCAGTTATAAGACCCGCGTGCTGCCTGATTTCCTCTCGGTGGTCGATGATCCGACGATCGCTTCTTTCGGCGGGAAGGCTTTGCTGGGGAACTACGCGATTGACGATGACGGCGTTCCCGCGCAGCGTGTTTCGCTGATTGAAAAGGGAACACTCGTGAATTACGTCATCGGCCGTGAACCGATCCGCGACTTCCCGACTTCCAACGGCCACGGACGTGCCCGGGTTCCCACCAATCCCGCTGGGCCAAGTCTCGGCAACTTGATCGTGACTTCCGCGCAACCGCTCTCCCAAGAAGAACTGAAGAAGAAGCTCATCGACCTCTGCCAGCAGCGGGACTTGCCATACTGTTACCGCGTCGAGACCTTCGGGCCCGCGCTGACTCCGAGGCTTCTCTATAAGGTCTGGACCAAGGACGGCCACGAAGAACTGGTCCGCGGTGGAGCATTCGGAGACTTAGACATTCGAGCATTGCGCAGTGGCCTGATTGCAGCGGGAGAGACATCTTACGTGGAGAACCACTTGCTCAACATTCCGCACAGCATTGTGGCGCCTCCGATCCTGTTCGACGAACTGGAAGTCAAGCGCGCCAACCAGAACAAAGAAAAACTTCCGGAATACCCTCCGCCAGCGTTGAGCAAGTAGCGCTTTGGTCCCCCAAAGCAAGATCCTAGGCGATTTGAAGGTTACTTCGCCGGTTACCTATGCACCAAAATTGATGCACCTTTCATCAGCCCGTAACAATCGACTGTTAGAACAGGAATATGGATCTGCACGTGTACAACACGCTGATCCTTTCCGACCTGCACCTGGGTGCAGAGACGAGTCGTGCGCGTGAGGCCACGCGAGTACTCAAGGAAAACCGCTTCCGGCGGCTGATTCTGCTGGGCGACATTTTCGCCGACCTCAATTTTGCCCGCCTGACCAAGGACCACTGGAAGTTTCTCGGCTATATCCGCAAGCTTTCGAATCCAAAGCGGAACATCGAAGTGGTGTGGGTGGAAGGCAATCACGATCACGGCCTGACCGACATCATGTCGCACCTCGTGGGGGTGCGTGTTTATCAGGACTACACGTGGGAGTATGGCGGGTTGCGGCACGTTGCGATTCACGGGCATCAGTTCGATGGCTTTCAGGTAAACCGGGTCCGGCTCAGCCAGTGGGGCACGTCGCTTTATCTGCAACTGCAGAAACTGGATTTTAAGAGCAAGCCGATTGTGCGCTTGATCGACCGTCTGAACACGCGGTGGCTGCGCATGTCGACGAAAGTCGCGTCGGGCGCGCTGAACTATGCCGGGCAACACGGCGCGGATCGAATTTTCTGCGGGCATACGCACGAGGCTACTCACGTCGAACGGGATGGTGTCCATTACTACAACTCGGGCGGGTGGGTCGATTCGCGACTTACCTATTTGACGCTTGACGAACAGGGGGTAGAAATCCATGAATACGACGAGCATGACGACCGCCAGCGAACTGACGATCGTGATTCCGGCGAAGAACGAAGCGAAACTGATTCCGCACTTGCTGACTTCGCTGACGAATCAGGACTACTCGAAGATGCCGAGTACGAGAGTGTTGGTCGCTGACGCGAACTCGACCGATGGAACGCCGGAGATCGTGATGAGTTTTCGCGACCGGCTGAACGTTAGCGTGATTCGTGGCGGAATGCCCTCCGTGGGGCGCAACCTGGGTGCGGCGCAATCGGATACTTCCTACATTTTGTTTCTCGACGCCGATATTGAACTCGCGGACCGCTCGCTGGTGCGGCGTTGCGTCGAGAAGGCGCAGAGCAAGCAACTGCACTGCGTGACGACAAATATCTTGTGCACTGAAGGCAGCTGGCTCGACAAGGCGTTCTACGCGGGCAACGATTTCTTCCAATATTTGTCGTACCTGCACCGTCCGTTTGCGACGGGGATGTTTATGTTCTTTGATCGGAAGAAATTCTGGGAACTCGGCGGATTTCACGAACAGATTCTGTTCGCCGAGGACTACCGTCTGAGCCAGCAGGTGGAGCGCAAGCGCTTCGCGATCGTGCGAGGCGGGGTCTATACCACGAATCGCCGGTTCAAGAAGATGGGACATCTGCGCGTGGGCTGGCTGTTCCTGTGGACGGCGATGAATTACTGGAACGAGAAGTTCTTTCTGCGCGATCACAAGTATTGGGCGACAGAACCGGATGGCGTGCCCCGCGCCTAGTTCTCCCGGCGCTCTGTTCAACGAGTTTTGTCGTGGCCACAAAAAACAGGATTCAGCCAACCAGCTGAATCCTGCTTTTGATTTTGGAGGCAAGGCCTAAAAACGGATCACCAGACCGGTCGATAAACGCAGACCGTTCTGGCCGGTGCTGAAGAAGTCCGTGTGTATATAGTCCCCTTCCACTCGCAGTGCAACGAAGCGGATGAGGCGGAAGTCCAGGCCTCCGCCGGCCGCAGTGGCAAAACAAGTATTCGCCGGTGTAGGTAAACTGCCTCCCGTGTGAATATGTGCGAAGCCGACGAAGACCTCGCCAAACGGTGTGAACTTGCCCACAGGGATCGAGAGCCGTGGCCCAAACAAGTATTCTTGTTCATGGCCAGTTACGGTCAACACCACCGGGCCTGCGGGCGTGGGTTCGGTAAAAGTCTGAGAGCCGTAATGCCCGCTGACATCGGCGACGATTCCGATCCAGGGCAACACCTTCCCCTCGAACGAAGCTTCCCATCCCTGCAGATTGGGGCGGCTCAGAGTCGCATCAAGAGCGGAGGAGCTCGTATTTTCGTAGGAATACCCGAAGAATATGTTTCCCGAGGGTACTTGAGCGCTGGCGAATCCAGCGAGAAGAAGCAACCCTGCAACAATCCACGCAGCCTTGCGCATGTACGATCTCCCTTCCTTGGCATCCATCAAACCCAAACGGAGCGGGAAAGTTCTGGATGGGAAAGAAGAGATTCGGGTAACGCTGATTTGGTTGATGAAGAAATATCAGCGGGGGTTCAGAAGCGCCAGACGATTCCCGTCGATGTCCGGTAATCGTTCTGCGTGGCGCTCAAGTAATGAGTGTGCATGTAGTCGCCCTGGAAGCGCCAGGAGAAATTCTTGAAAGGAAGCTTGTAGTCGATGCCGCCACCGACGTCAATTTCAAGCGGATTATAGACGAAGCCGCTGGAGTTCAAGTGCCGGATTCCGGCCATGGCATGAAGGAATGGGCGCCACTTTCCATAATTCGCAGAGATACGGGGCCCGCCGAGAAAATTGTATTGTGTGACGCCGGTGCGATAAAAGCCGCTGGCATCGCCCACGACCCCGAAATGTGGGTGGCGGGTAAGCGGAAGCGCTTCAAACGAGCCGTTCCATCCGCGATAACTCTGGGTGTTCGTGGCGTTGGTGAGCTGGGCGTAGGAAACTCCGCCGTAAACGTTGCCATTCGGAAGAAGTCCGTTAAATTGCGCCGACATCGGGATCGAGAACAACATGCAACCCAATAATGCCAGTGCCGCGGCAGCAGACTTGGACACGAATTATTCCTCCCCGGCGGTTGCGCCGGCAAAAAGTGCAATTTAATCAACGAAATCCGTTAGATGCAGTGTACTGGATGCCTAAGATGTCCCAGTTTACAAAATTTGTCCGGGCCAGGGCCATTTGGCGCAGGCGCTTCTAGCCTTGCGGACTCGCAGGATGGGTGAAAATTTACCAGATTTTCATGGTGCCAAAACCAACGCACCTGCGTCTATCTACTAGCATGCAACCAGTGGACACGAATTGGCAAATGAGCGAGCAGCCCGAGTGGGTGGCTGCCTTTGACACACACAAGGAGTTGAAGTTGAAACTCAGTCTGGAAACGCGCAATCGCGGTGATGTCATCATCGTGCGCTGCGAAGGCCGCATTGTCTATCGCGATGAGGCGGCCGCGCTGTCGCGCGTGGTGGGAGAGGTGTTGCAACAGGGCGGGAAACTGGTGCTTGATTTCACAGGGGTAAGTTCGATGGATAGCGCCGGCATTGGTGAGTTGGCCCTGCTGCAAACGTGGGCGCAGAACAGGAAGGCAAGCCTGAAGTGCGCCGGGGCGAATCCGCTCGTGAATACCTTACTCGAACTGACGAACCTGGATTCGGTGGTGGAAGTTCATGCCTCGGTGGACGCGGCATTGGCATCGTTCCGGGAAGAGCAGGTGTGCGCGGATTGCTGAAGTAAAATGGATGAAGTGTAAGGAGCAGAGCTTCGGCTCTGCTCCTTTCTTGCTTTTCTGTCTAGTTCTCGCGCTGGAAACGGTAGCGTCCCTTGCGGTCGATGGCCACGGCTTCGGCTACTTTCAGAAATGCCCGCGCAGCATGCGAGAGATTCGCGCCTCGGCGATAGATGAGGCGCAGCTTGCGTTTCAGTTGCAGTTCGCGCACCGGGATCCGAACCAGTTCCCCTCGAGATAACTCAGTCTCGACACTGATCTCTGGGACCAAAGCCACTCCATGACCCATCGCTACGAATTGTTTGATGGCCTGCAGCGTGGGCAGTTCGAGGTCCATGTGCAGGGGCGTTTTCTGTGTCTTAAACAGCTGGATGACTTTCTCGCGGTAGGGTGAGGAGACAATGTGCGCAACAAATGATTCCGCGCCCAACTGCCGGATACTCACCTGTGGCGCCGTAGCGAGAGGATGTTTGGGGGGCACGACCAGCACGAGTTCGTCGAGGTACACCACCACCGAATGGAGGCTGGTTTCCTGAGGCTCGTAGGATAGAACGCCAAACTCCGCGTTGTAGCGCAGCACGTCGTCGGGGATGTGACTACCCAGGGCGCGTTCGACCGTAATTTTGATCATGGGATGCAGCCGGCGGAATTCGGCTAATATCGGCAGAAGGTACAGCACGGTGAACTCGTTGGCCGCGATGACCAGCTTGCCCTTTTGCAGCTCGCGCAGTTCCGTCAGAGACTCGGCTGCTTCACCACGCAGGTTGATGAGTTTCTCGGCATATTCAAGGAGAACCTTGCCCGCATCGGTCAGCACACCCTCCCGGGAAGAGCGGTCGAATAACGCCTCGCCGAGTTCGTCTTCCAGCTTGCGGATCGTCTGGCTGACAGCGGACTGTGTGCGATAGAGCTTCTCGGCGGCTCGCGAGAAGCGATGCTCGCGTGCCACGGCCAGGAATACTTCCAGTTGAGAGAGCTCCATCCCGCCTCCTTAATCAACTCTCTGAATATATTAGCAATACTTATTGTATAATTGGTGCTAATCATTAGTGAAGAATTATAAGTTTTGCTTCTAAGGGGCGCGGCCCATACCATATTGAGTTCACCTTTTGACTGAGGTAGATCCATGACCGCAGAGCGAGCTCGCATCACGGTTTTCGACACCACTCTTCGCGACGGCGAGCAATCGCCGGGTTGCAGCATGAACCAGCCGGAAAAGCTGCGCCTGGCTCATCAACTCGACCGCCTGGGAGTGGATGTCATCGAGGCTGGTTTCCCGATCGCGTCGGATGGCGATTTCGAGTCGGTGAAGGCAATTGCCTCGGCGGTCCGGCGTCCGATTATTGCCGGGCTGGCTCGAGCTTGCCGTCCTGACATTGAGCGCGCTTGGGAAGCGTTGAAGGATGCGGAGCGTCCGCGGATCCATGTGTTCCTGGCAACGTCCGACATTCATCTGCAATACAAGCTGCGGATTACCCGCGATCAGTGCGTGGAGCAGGCGCGGGAAGCGATTCGCTTTGCCAAGTCGCTTTGTGATGATGTGGAGTTCTCGCCGGAAGATGCCACTCGCACCGATCCTGATTTTCTGTGTCGAGTTCTGGAGGCGGTCGTCGAAGCGGGAGCGACTACGCTCAACATTCCAGACACGGTCGGGTACACTGTGCCGGCGGAGTTTGAAGCTTTAATCAGGACCATCCGGCAGCGGGTGAAGGGGATTGAGAACGTAACCATTTCCGCGCACTGCCACAACGATCTGGGCATGGCGGTTGCCAATGCCTTGGCGGCAGTATCCGCGGGAGCGCGACAAGTCGAGTGCACGATCAACGGAATCGGTGAACGGGCCGGGAATGCCTCGCTGGAAGAAATTGTGATGGCGATGCGGGTTCGTCCCGACCGGTTTCCTTACGAAACGGGCGTGATCGGCGACCAGATTTTTGCTTCCAGCCAGTTGCTGAGTGAGATCACGGGCGTTCCTGTGCAGCCCAACAAGGCGATCACGGGGCGCAACGCGTTTGCGCACGAAGCAGGCATTCACCAGGACGGCGTTCTGAAGAATCCGCTGACCTATGAAATCATGACGCCGCAGTCGGTGGGCGTGCCGGATTCGAAACTGGTGTTAGGCAAGCACTCCGGGCGGCACGCGCTGAGCATGCGCTGCGAACAACTGGGTTACCAGTTCGATCGGCGGGCGCTCGACGACATCTACCGGAGATTTGTCCGGCTGGCTGACAAGATCAAGCACGTGGAGGATCACCACTTGCTGGAACTGATCCGTGACACCCACAAGCCATCAGGCTCGGCGACGCCGTTGATTGAGCCGATTGTTCCGGGGCAAGCGGCGGTCGTGAACGCGCCTACACCCGAACCTGAAATAGCGCCTGAGACGGTGAAGCCGTTTCCCGTCGGTCCTCAGACGAATGCCTTTGGAGTGCCGCTGCCGGTTCATGCCGATTCCCAACACGAGCAGACGCAGCAGGAAGACTACCTGTGGGGCGTGTAGAGGAATTGGGTCATCGGGGAATTTTGTGATTGACTGATTTCAATCCGCTGCGGTGTTGCGGCAGCAATCTTCCCGCGCGAATAGAATTAGCGTGTTTCTCGTTTGCCCAAATACTAACTTTCCGATCCACTATCCCCATGCTTCTAAAACTTACCATTCTCCCTGGCGACGGCATTGGTCCGGAAGTTACGGAACAGGCCGTTCTCGTTTTGCATACTGTAGCCGACACCTTCGGCCATCAGCTTCAGCTTCAAACCAAACTCATCGGTGGCGCGGCTCTTGCTGCCGTAAACGATCCCCTGCCTCCTGACACCGTGCAGGCTTGCCTGGCTTCAGGTGCCGTGTTGCTTGGCGCCGTCGGAAGTCCGGCGTTCGATCACAACCCGGGACACCTACGCCCTGAAGCGGGACTGTTGCGCATACGACGAGAGCTGGGCGCGTACGCCAATCTGCGGCCTGCAGTGTTCTTCCCCGCGCTTGAGGATTGTTCTCCTTTGCGGGCCGAAGTAGTGCGCGGCACCGACATCATGATCGTGCGCGAGTTGCTCGGGGGAGCTTATTTCGGTTCGCCACGCTCGATCGAGGGAACGGCGGGTTCGCGAGTCGCGGTCAATACGATGCGCTACGGCGAGTCTGAGATCGAACGGATTGCGCGTGTGGCGTTCGAGTTAGGGATGAAACGGCGGCGCAAGGTTTTGTCGGTCGACAAAGCGAACGTGCTTGAATGCTCGCGGCTATGGCGGGAAGTCGTGACGCGGGTAGCGAAGGATTATCCCGAGGTGAAACTCGGACATCAATACGTGGATTCGGCTGCAATGTTGCTGGTGCAGCGGCCCACGGATTTTGATGTCCTCCTCACCGAGAACATGTTTGGCGACATCCTCTCGGATCAGGCTGGCGGCGTCGTTGGGTCGCTTGGACTGCTGGCTTCCGCGAGCATCGGTGGGCCGGTGGGTCTGTATGAGCCTGTACACGGATCGGCTCCAGATATAGCCGGGAAAGGAATTGCCAATCCGCTGGGAGCGATTTTGTCGGTGGCGATGTTGCTGCGGCATTCGTTTCAGTTGGAGAAGGAAGCTACGTGCGTCGAAAAGGCTGTGTCGGCAATCCTTTCGCAGGGAGCACGGACCGCAGACCTGGCGGGGAAAATGCATCCGGCAGTTTCGACGACGGAGATGGGGCGGAGAGTCGTCGACGCGGTAAAAAGCGCGGCGACAGAAGCGATGGCATAGAAATTGGCGTGAGCGCCCTTCTCGCTCTTCTGAAAATTTTACTCCTTCCCCCTGCGGGTCGCCCGACTGCTGAATTCTCTGCAAGTCGCCTGATTCAAAGGAGATGCAGGAGTTTTCCACGGTGTTCCTGCAGGAACACTTTTCTTACAGAAATGTACGTACAAAAATATATTAAGTCCTGGGTTATCAAGAGGATGCGTTTCGCAGGGCAGCCGGACGGGATGGCCTAAGGCTTCGCGGCCTGGGGTGCAGGAGTTTGATTTGCGCTGTATTTTCCCGTCAGATCGTACCAGCGGATTCTTAGCATCTCCATCACCATGCGGGAGCCGTCGACCAGCGGGTTGATGCGGGTTCCTCCGCTGTGTCCCCAGGTGACCGGGACTTCCTGTACTTTGAATTTCAGCTTTCGTGCGAGGAAAAGAATTTCGGGATCAAATCCCCAGCGTTCGATTTTCTGCAGCGGAAAAATCGCATGGACCGCGGGTTGCTTGAACGCTTTGAATCCACACTGCGTGTCTTTGAATTGCAGGCCGAGCGTCAGGCGCAGGATCAGGTTGTAGATGCGGCCGAAGATCTGGCGATGCAGAGGCTGGCGCTGCGTCTGCGTCTCGGCGCGCAGCCAGCGGGATCCGATGGCGATATCGGCGCCAGCGTTCAGTGCTTGAAAAAGCTTCGGAGCTTCTTCGATCGGCGAGGACAGATCGGCGTCGCTGAACAGGACAATTTGCCCGCGTGAGTTGAGCATGCCGTTGCGCACACTGTATCCCTTGCCGTGATTGCCGGGATTTTCCACCAGGCGCAGCACCGGATCTTTCACGGAGTACGCTCGAACAATCTCCGCGGTGTTGTCGCGAGATCCGTCGTTGACGACGATCACTTCCGCGTCCCAGCCCTGCCGGTGCACGTAGGCCAGCACCTTCTCGAGAGTGGCGCCCAGGCGCGCACTCTCGTTATAGGCGGGGATCACGATACTGTATGTGGGATCCAAAAATAGTTCTCGGTTCTCGGTGCGCAGTTCTCAGCGGGAGCGAATGGTGGCTGAAAGCTGGTCCACTGTGAATAGCAGCATCGCCATTGTACGTGGTCGATTTAGGATTTCGGAAATCGGAGTCGAGCCGATGTACTTCTGGGGCTAAAGCCCACAGAAATAAGGCTAGTTCTTCGCAGCGCTGAAAGCGCTGCGCCACCCAAACGCAGATTACGAAAGATGAGACCAGAAACGAAGGCTAAGAGCCAGAAGCTAAGAGCCAGAAGCTAGGAGCTAGAAGCTAAGAGCTAGAAGCTGCTTACGCGACCTGACGCTGCTGCTCGAGCATGTAGAAGTACTCTGCCACTAGTTCCGCGTCCCAAAGGCCGCGAGCAGCTTCTTCGCGCATGGTTTGCGCGGCCTGTTCATGGGTCAAGGCCGGTTTATAAGATCGGGCGGTGCGCAGCGCGTCATACACATCCACGACCTGCAAGACCCGGGGCAGCACCGGAATCTCGGAACCCGTCAGGCCGTCGGGATACCCCGAACCATCCGAGTGTTCGTGGTGGTTTCGAATAATCGGCAGAACCAGGCTCAGCGAATGCAGCGGCCTGCAAATGTTCTCTCCGGTGATGGGATGGAGTTTCATAACGGCCCATTCCGCGGGAGTGAGGTCGCTGCCTTTCTTCAGGATTTCATCCGGCACGGCGATCTTGCCCAGGTCGTGCAGATATCCGCCACGCTTCAGTGCGGTGATGGAATCTGCGTCCATGCCGAGATGACGGCCCAGATCGGCGGCGCGCACCGATAGCCGCTCACAATGGCCCTCGGTATAGGGGTCGCGGCCCTCGACGATCAGGCCCAGGGTGCACAGGACGGAGTCGGCAGTCTCCAGTTCATCGGTAAACTCTTTCAGGCGCAAGAGCGATTTCACGCGCGCGATGAGTTCCTCGGCAAGAACGGGCTTATTGAGGAAGTCGTCGGCGCCAGCCTCAATGCCGTGCACTTTGTCGCTGCTGTCGCTCAAGCCGGTGATCAGAACGAAGGGGATAAGGCGGGTGGCAGGATTCTCCTTTAAGCTGCGACAGAATTCGTAGCCTGATTTGCCGGGCATCATGACGTCGGACAGGATCAGATCGGGTAATTGTCTCTGGACCTCCGCTTCAGCCTGCTCGGCGTTGGAAGCGGTAACCACATCGTATCCGCGCATCGAGAGCAGTTGGCTCATCAAGCCAGCAATGCTGGGCTGGTCGTCGACGACCAGAATTCGCGGGGCTCGACGGCGTGGTAAAAGGTCACCCATCTCTTTGTAAGAAGCGGCCTGATGCTTCGAAGTTGTCCGCGCGTCCGGCCGCAAACGAGAAGGAGGCGAAACACTCATAACAAAAAACGTAAGACAGACGACCTGATTGTAACGCCAATTTCCGGTTTTCGCCGGGGCGAGGCAAGCTTCTTGGAACTCTACCACCATTTGAGAAGCTGCGCGATTCCCATTTCGGGATCTGCTACCTCGCGAATGTGATTGAAATGCTTGCTCTTGTGGCTGGCGCTACCTAGGCTCGACCTATGCGAATCTCACAAACGCACTATGAGCCGGCCACCGTGGTGCGAGCTGTTTGTCTTTGCCTGTTGGTTTGTGTTGCGCTCCTGACCGCAACCGCCACGGCGGCGACGAAAGTCCACATCATCACGTTCGGAAAATGGATGTCAGTGCAGTGGATTCCCGATGGAGCGGAAGGCCAGGCGCTTATCCTCAAGATCCGTGCGCTGGTCGTAGATGGACGAGTCAGAGAATATGTGCTCGGCGGGCCGCACGAGATTACCGATCGGTTATTTGTGGTGCGGCGGATGTTTCGGCTGAACGACAGTCTTCCAGACGATTCTGCTCCACACTGGCAGTGGCAGCGGGGAGGCTGGCTTTTGGTCGATCGAATCACCGGGCACGTTTCCGTCATCAATCTTCCGGAGTTCGATCCGTACTATTCTGCTGCCAGTTGGTACCGCGATTACATAGCATACTGTGGCATAGCGGACGACGGAAAGAAGACTTACGCCATAGTCGCGCAACTCAGCCGGCGCAAGGCCGTGTTAAAGAAGGAACTGTCCAATGGGGCCGTGGCTGAGGATGCAGCGCCAGACTCGGCGTGCCCTGTACCTTCGTGGCAGCGAAGCCCGGTTCGCGTCAGCTTTGAGTCGGCCGGTGCAGCGAAGCAGACCTTCGCGATTCGCGGGCATGTGGTGGACCTGGTAAATGATGCGGAGGAAGATGAGGAAGGATCTAGGTAGGGTCTTAGGTCATAGGTCATGGGTCTTAGGTGTTAGGCATCGGGTGTTGGCCTCGCCCTCAGACCTCAGACCTCGGACCTCGGACCTCAGACCTCGGACCTAAGACCCGAGACCTAAGACCTAACCTAGTCTCCCGCCGCTTCCACCGCTGGCAGCTCTTCTGCGACTGTCTTTTCTTTCACCTTTGCGCTGGTGACGAGAATGACAGACAGAACGACAATTGCGCTGCCTGCAAGGATGAAGCGATCTACGTGTTCGTGCAGAATCAGCCAGCCGAGAAACACGGCGACCACCGGATTCACGTAGGCGTAGGTTGAGACCTTGGAGGTGGGAACGTGCTCCAGTAGCCAGATGTAGGCGGTGTAGCCGATCCAAGAGCCGCAGACGACCAGATACATGGTGGCGCTGAGGCTGCGCGTGGTCCAACGGACGTGCCCGAGATCTCCGTTGAAGAGTGCAAAGATGAGATTTCCCGCGCCTGCGGCGGTGACTTGCCAGCCAGTGGCGCTGAATACGTCCATGCCAGACTGCCAGCGTTTCGAGAGTACGGATCCGAGCGCCCACGTGAACGATCCGGCGATCAAGCTGATCGACGCCCATAGTTCGCGATGTCCGATGCTACCGGCTCGCAGCTGCGGCCATACCAGGACGAATAATCCCACGATGCCTAACAGCAGGCCGGCTTTGCCTCGGCGGGAAATGTGGTGATCGCCGAGGAGCAGCGAGTCAAGCACCAGAAACCACAGCGGGGTGATGGCAATGATGAGTGCGGCCAAGCCCGAGGAGACGGTGAGTTCCGCGTAAGACAGCGTGAGGTTGCCGCCCATCAGTAGCAGCAGTCCTACGATGGAGGCGAGCGCGATCTGCTTGGGAGAATAGAAAATCGTGCGCCCCGTAGCTGCGCAGACCGCCAGCATGATTACGCCCGCAATCGTGAACCGGACGCCACACATCAGGGCCGGGGGGATGGTCTGGACAGCGATATCGATGGCAAGGTACGTCGAGCCCCAGAACAGGTACACGAGTCCGAAGGCAAGAATCACCATCCACCGGCTTGGGCGCTGAGCGGAATGCATTGTCGTGAGAAACAGGGAGAAGCTAAAAGATTATCAGACGAGTCAGGCGGCGCGTGGGATTCTAAAGTTGCGGGAGTGGGGTCGATGAAGTGATAAGGCGACGTTTCGCCGACTATGGCTAAAGCGCTCACCGGAAGTTGTTGTCAACCCTTTTGTTTTCGATGACGATGCAGTAGATGCTGCTCCAGTTTCTCTGCCAACGCCAGCCCTTCTTGGTGCCCGGGGCATTCTTCTCGATGTACGACGTTGCAGCTTCCGCCGATAACGGTTGGCCGCAGTGCGGACAGCGTGGGGCAGCGCCTCGTTTGAAACGACCTCCGCACTCACATGGCTGAACGTAGAGTTCCATTGCAGAACACATCTCTTGTTGACTTGGGCAGTTTGGTAGCTTGGGCATTCGCTTGTCCCATTCAGACAGGATTGCCGTTCTACCACAGGAGTCGCAGTAAGCGTAGACACAATCTCCGAATCCGCAGTGAGCCAATAGCCGAAATGGCTGTGGCAGTGCTCGCAGGTTCCCGCATCAAGCTCTCTTGCCATAAGTCAGAAGCCACTGCGTGCGCGCTATTTCGCGGGCGCCGCGTCTGCTAATCCTTTCACATTCTTCTTCAAAAACTCCCGAATCAAGGCCCACGAGCTCTGATTCTGTTCGTAGGAAAATCCGCCGTGACCGGCGCCAGGAACCGTAAAGAGCTGATTGGGTACTCCGGCCGCGTCGAGCGCCTTGTGCAGGCGCACGGACTGCTCATAGGGAACGAGCGCGTCCTTGTCGCCGTGAATCGTGATGATGGGCGGCGTGTTTTTGTCGACGTAGTGGATGGGTGACAGACGCTTCGCGAGTTCGTCGGCATTCGGCTGGTCGCCCAGCCATGCGACGGCGTATCCCTTGGCGTTCGGACCATGCAACTCGTCCAGCACGTCAGCGATGCCAAACCAGTTCACGATCGCCGCGACGCGCGGATCTTTGTCGGTCCCGGGATTCTGGCTCCAGACGTTGTCCTCATCGGTGTAGCACTCGTGGTCAAAGCCTGCGGCGGGCGTGAGCATGCCGGTTGTGAGCGCAAGGTGACCCCCGGCTGATCCGCCTTGAAGCACCACGCGGTTGGGATCGAAGTTGTACTTCTTCGCGTTGGCAAACACCCAATGCAGCGCGCAGCGGCAATCTTCCACCGCCGCCGGCGCCAGTGACACGGGCGCCATACGGTATTCGACATTCACGGCGGCGAATCCCATCTGAAGATAGGGCATGATCTCGAGCACGCGCTCTTCCTTGGTGCCAGCGATCCAACCGCCGCCATGGATCACGATGACGACGGGCGTGGGCTGCGATTTGACGGCGGGTTGGTACACATCGAGCTTGGCCTCGTAGTTGTTCGCGGTGTGATAGACGATGTTGGGATGTACCTCGTAACGGAATAACTCGGCGGTGAACGTCGCGGTGTCGGTTTGCGCCACGCACATCGATCCAGAAAACAACAGGGAGGCAAGCAGAAGTTTTCGCACGGGTTCCTTGAGTGAGACAGTTTTGCGCCAGCGTTCAGGCGCGAAACGGAATGATACTCCTCGAGGGCAAATTTATGGACGCGGACAACTAGGGGGAGTCAGATGGGCTTCGTCGAGCGCGGAGGGCGAACTGGTTTGGCGTTCTTTCGCTACTTCAGCTTTTCGTATTCCGCTTTGGCCGTTTTGAGAAGAGGTACATCCGGGTCGGCGTCCTTCCAGAGGGCGAAGAAATCTTGATAGGCGGACTTCGCCTTTACGGTATCGCCCTGCAGAGCGTAGGCACGGCCAAGGCCCAATCGCGCCAAGGAGATGAACTGGCTCGTGGGTTGAATCCCGCGGTGATCGAGTATCTTCTGATACTCGACCGCTGCGCTGGCACCGTCGTGGGAATGGAGGTACGCCTCGCCGCGGACGTACATCGATTGGAAGGTTCCGAGGGACCCGCGGTCTGCAGCTAAGTCGTAGGGTCTGGCGGGTTCGAGCGCGGCGACCGCCTGAGCCGGCTGGTTGCGTTGCAGATCGAGGATGGCTCGCGCCGTCGGGAGCTTCACTTGGATTAGAAGCGTGTCAAACGGCTGTGATTTGGCCAGGTCCGCGATGAACTTCTCGGCCCGGGCGGTGTCTCCCGTGCGGGCAAAGACGCGTGCGGCATCGGCTTCTACATCTGGTGTGTCGGCGGCGGCCAGTGCAGCGTTCATGGCCTGGCGCGCCTCAGGCGTGAAGCCGGTATCGGCGTTGCAATAGGCTTGGCCAGCCATACTCAGAGCAACCCATTCCTTGATGCCGTGAGTTTGTGCGGCCGCTGCGGCCCGGGCGAAGCTCTCCTGCGCTTTCTTGATTTTTCCCTGGGCGCACTGACCCTCCGCATGAAGCAAAACGAGGATCGTTTCCTGGACTTTGCCGCTGGAGAGGCTCAACTCCTGCTGCATAGCGGAATCATCCCCACGAAGGAAGGCGGTCCAGTACAGCACCATGTGGACGGACCACGGATCGATTTTCTGCGCGACCGCCTGATCTGCCACCGCTTTGGCTTCGTCGTAACGGTTGAGATATTCATAGGACGCGGCCAGATTCTGGTAAGCGTAGTGATCCTTTGGGCTCAGCTTCATGGCCTCGCTAGCGGAGGCGAGAGCCTTGTCCAACTGGCCTGAGTCCTGCTCTGCAAGAGACAGATTGTCGAGGGGAACGGTGTCGTGAGGGTAGGCTTGGGTCCACTGCTGTAGAGTCTCGATCTCCTTGTCGATCTGCCCGCGGAATGTTCCGTAGTAGTGAGAAGAAATGTAGTATTTTTCGCGCTCGCTGGCCCGGTCTTTCACGTCAAAGGCTTTTTGCAAAGACTCAAACGCTTGCTTGGTATTGCCGGTGTTGTTGTAGGTGATGCCCAGTACAGCCCAGGCCATCGCGAACGTGGGATCGAGCTCGACGGCGCGTTTCAGGTGAGGAATCGCAGCGTCATCGTCGAACTTGGAGTGCGCATCCTGGCCGATACTGAACTCTTTCAGCGCTTCGAGGGACGAGGTCGTGGCGGCTTCGAGCGGCGTGGTGAACTTTTGCACCGAGCCGATCGACTCGCCGAGTTTTTCCCGCAGATTGGAAGCCGCCTTGTCGAGAGATTTGAGGACTTGCTCCTTGCTCTCAGCCTCGACCTGTTGGCGGTCGAGAGAGTCCCCGGTCTGGGCGTTCACCGCTTCGAGAGTGATGACGTAATGGCTGCCGAGGCTGGAGATGGAACCGATCAGCATTGCCTTGACGCCTTCCCGCAAGCAGATTTCGTGGGCGACGTCTTTGGTGACGCGCTCGCCGGCGGGGCGTCCCATGAACTTCAGCGCTTCCTGGATTCGGGACTCGGGAAAAATATTGAGGTATGGCGACTGTTCGAGTTGAACTGCCAGAGCCTGCTTGAGAGTGCCATCAAAGACTGAGTCGCCGGTGGTGTTGATGAAGTCGGCCAGCAGCACGCTGTCTTTCTCCGTGAGCTTGGCGGATTGCCGGGAACGGAAATAAAATGCGCCGGCGATGAGCACTACCAGGACAACTGCCCCGGCGACCATGAGTGCAGTTCGTGACTTCTTCGGAGGTGTGACAGCGCTGACCGCTGCCGAAGAAGCTGCAAGCGTGTGAGACGACGCGGAGGGTGCTGGCGCGACCGGAACAGCAACTGCCGACCGGCCAGAGTCTGTCGCGAGCGGAACGGAGTCCGAACTGTGCGCGACGGCGCGTCCGCTGTCGGTGTCGCGCTTCAGGCGTTGCAGATCGGCGCGAATATCAGCGGCACTCTGGTAGCGCAGGTTGCGGTCTTTCTCCAGCGCCTTATTGATGATGTCTTCCAGCTTCGGGGGAAGGTCGGGATTCAAGCGGACCGGAGAGACCGGAGCGCGGTCGAGAATGGCCTGGAAGATGAGTGCCGAAGTTTCCCCACGAAATGGCAGCGTTCCGGTAGCCATCTCGTACAACACCACTCCGAAGGAGAACAGATCGGTGCGCGGATCGAGCTCCTTGCCTTTCGCCTGCTCGGGTGACATGTAGGCGACCGTGCCCAGCGTCGAGCCCGGGCTGGTGAGATGGTCTTCCACCACTACTGCTGTTGGGGCGGTAACGTCGGCGATTTGCGCGCTCGAAGAAGTGCTCGATTTCACTTTGGCGAGACCGAAGTCCAGAATCTTGGCGTGTTCGCGCTTGGTGACGAAGATGTTTGCGGGCTTGATGTCACGGTGCACGATGCCACCGGCGTGGGCCGCGTCGAGGGCGTCAGCGATCTCGATGCCGAGGGAGAGAATCGTTTCCAATTCCATGGAGCGGCCGGCGATCAGGTGTTTGAGCGTCGAGCCGTCAAGGAACTCCATGACGAGGAAGGTGCGGCCGTCTTCCTCGCCGATGTCGTAGATGGTGCAGATGTTTGGATGATTCAGGGCTGACGCGGCCTTGGCTTCGCGGCGGAAGCGTTCCAGGGCCTGGCGGTCTTGTGCAAGATCGTCGGGAAGAAACTTGAGCGCGACGAAGCGGCCGAGACGCGTGTCCTCAGCCTTGTAGACCACGCCCATACCGCCGCCGCCGAGCTTTTCGACAATCCGGTAATGAGAAATAGTCTGATCGAGCAAAGGAGATGACCCCGCCGTTGGGTCAAGCCATGCTAAGGGGCGGAGGGCAGGAAGTCAAAGTAAGGTCGCTCCCCGTAGCTCACGCCCAGCGGCGAGGCACCAGGGTGGTGATGCGGTGGAGCCTGCTGGCCCGCCATCGTTACCAAAGGGGGTTCCGCCGTTCATCCCTTCCAGCTATAATGATTTAGTGATGTGGACGGTTTGCGATGCTGCAGAGGAACTCCAATTCGCATCTTCCGTACTTGCACCGAGCCGAGTGCTGGCTGGACTGCCTGGTTTGTCCGCGGCGCTATCGGGCCAATCTCCCGTCACGACTTCGTCCGAGCCTCTTCGGTAGCGACTAGTTTCCTCATCCTCCTTCTTCTGATTCGCTTTGGACTGCGTGCGTCCGAACCAGGATTCCGCGTTCCGAGGCTGCCTTTCCTGATAACCGGCAACTGACTACTGACGGTTGCTATCGGAGGATTTCATGACTACGAAGACGATGACCGCCACAATCGGTCCCAGAATCAAAACCGCCCTGCCCGGTCCCAACGCCAAGCGCGTGCTCGAGGGCGATGAAAAATATATTTCGCCGTCCTATACCCGTTCGTACCCGATGGTAGCCAAGAGCGGGCGCGGCATCGTCGTAACCGATGTCGATGGCAACGAGTTCTTTGATTTTTCCGCTGGCATTGCCGTGACTTCGACCGGCCATTGCCATCCGGATGTGGTTGCCGCCATTCAGAAGCAGGCCGGCGAACTCATCCACATGTCGGGCACCGATTTCTATTACGAGAGCATGGTGGACTTGGCGGCGCGGCTGTCGAAGATTGCGCCCATGCCCGGACCGCACCGCATTTACTACGGTAATTCTGGCGCGGAGGCGATTGAGTGTGCGCTGAAGCTGGCGCGCTACCATACCAAGCGCCAGAACGTGATCGCATTTTTTGGCGCCTTTCATGGACGGACGATGGGTGCGTTGTCGTTGACGGCCTCAAAGCCGCAACAGAAGCGGCGTTTCGCGCCGCTGGTTCCGGGCGTAACCCACGTGCGCTATCCCGATGTGTACCGCAGCGGCAGCGCGCAGAGCGCCGACGACTTTGCGATGAGCTGCGCCCGTTTCATCGAAGAAAAGTTGTTCAAAACGATTCTTGCTCCCGAAGAAGTGGCGGCGATTTTTGTCGAACCGGTACAGGGCGAGGGCGGATACGTCGTGGCCCCAAAGATCTTCATGCAGGAATTGCGGCGCATCTGCGATCGTCACGGCATCATGCTGGTGGTCGACGAAGTGCAGAGCGGCATTGGGCGCACGGGCAAGTGGTTTGCAGTTGAGCACACCGGCGTCGAGCCGGATATGGTTTGCATGGCGAAGGGTATCGCTTCAGGGATGCCGTTGGGCGTTACCATGACTCGCGCCGACGTGATGGACTGGGTGCCGGGATCGCACGCATCTACGTTCGGTGGAAATCCCGTGGCCATCGCTGCGGCGCTAGCCACGTTGGACGTCATCGAGAAAGAGCAGTTGCTCCAGAACTCGGCGAGCGTTGGTAATCATATGCTGCAGCGCATGGCTGACTGGCCGAAAAAGCTGAAGCTGGTGGGCGATGTTCGCGGCCGCGGATTGATGATTGGCGTTGACATCGTCAAAGACAAGGTCACGAAAGAATACGGCAACTCGGAGCGTGACCGCATTGTTGAACTGGCGTTCGAGCGCGGAGTGCTGTTCCTGGGCTGTGGGCCCAGCACGGTACGGATCTGTCCGGCGCTGGTGGTCACGAAAGAAGAGGCTGACGTCGCGATCGACGTGCTCGAAGAGTGCATCTCCGAGGTTGGCAAGAGCGCGTAGTTCGATTCGGAAAAAGTGTTAGTGGCGGGCAGGACTTACGGTCCTGCCCGTTCTTCGTTGGAGAGCGTGTGAGGGTGGGGATCGGGGCATCTTCCCAGTGTGGGAAATGTTTCTGTCAACTGTGATGCCGTGTGAGGTAAATCACATCTCCGGGCGAGCGATCTCGCTACAGTAGAGCTTATCCGCCATGCTTCCTGCCGTTTTGACGCGAACGATCATTCACAGTCTCGATTGGGCCGGACGGTTGGTGCTTCCGGCCGATCAGCGGCCGAGGCACTTGAGAACCGGCGTTCAGGGCGAAGAAGACGCATTCTTCTATCTTCGGAAACTGGGCTACGTGATGGTGGCGCGCAATTTTCGTTCTCCGCGCTGCCGGGGAGAAATCGACCTGATCGGATGGGACTCAGATGTTCTTTGTTTCATTGAAGTTAAGACGCGCACATCGCTCGATGTCAGAACTCCGGAGGCCGCGGTCGACCGGCACAAACGGCGCGAGGTGGCGCAGGTAGCGCGGGAATATCGCAGGCGGTTGTCACCTTCGTGCCAGTGGAGGTTCGATATTGTGAGCGTATACTATGCGCATCTTAGTTCCCGCCCGCAGATCGAAGTGTTTCGCAATGCTTCCTTGTCGGCGTAAAATATGGAGTTTGCGCACCTCATGGAAAGGATTCTGTAATTGCCTGAACTAAGAAAAGATCCGATTGTTGGCCGTTGGGTAATCATTTCCACGGACCGGGCGAAGCGCCCAACCGATTTTGTCCGCGAGAACATGAAGATCAAGGGGGGATTTTGTCCCTTCTGCTACGGGAACGAGAGCAAGACGCCACCCGAGATTCAAGCGTATCGTCCCAACCCAAACGGAGGTCCAGCGCCGCAGCGGGATACTTCGGGATGGACCGTGCGGGTCGTGCCAAACAAATTTCCGGCCCTCGGAATCGAAGGCACGCTGAACCGTCAGGCGGAGGGCATGTTCGACCGCATGAATGGAATTGGGGCGCACGAAGTCATTATTGAGACGCCCGACCACTCAGCCAACCTGGCGACTCTGCCTCCGAAACGGATTGAAGATGTGTTATGGACGTTCCGTGACCGCATTCTTGATTTGAAGAAGGATCGCCGCTTCAAGTACATCCTGATCTTCAAGAATCACGGAGAAGCAGCGGGCGCATCGCTGGAGCATTCGCACTCCCAGCTCATCGCGCTGCCGATTCTCCCGATTAACGTTGTGCAGGAACTCGAGGGGGCCAAGCAGTACTTCCTCTATAAGGAACGCTGCGTGTTCTGCGACATCATTCGGCAGGAGATGGACAGCGGCACGCGGGTGGTGGCGGAGAACGAAAACTTTCTCACGCTTGCGCCGTACGCTCCGCGCTTCCCCTTCGAAACATGGATTTTGCCCAAGCAACACGAGTCGGCGTTTGAGAACTCGTCATCGCATATGTTCGAGAACCTGGCACGGGCGCTGAAAGATCTGCTCGGTCGTGCCGATCGCGTGCTCGACAATCCACCCTATAACCTGGTGATCCACACTTCGCCGGCGCAGGATCCGACGAATGATCACTACCACTGGCACATCGAGTTCATGCCGAAGCTGACCAAGACCGCCGGATTCGAATGGGGGACGGGCTTCTACATCAATCCGACTCCGCCGGAAGAAGCCGCGAAATTTCTGCGCGAAGCGAATGTGGAAGAGCCCGCGCCCGTATCGGTCGGCTAGCGGAAACTGAGCGCCTGCAAAAAATGAGGGCACGGCTGGATGCCGTGCCCTTCGCAATCGGGCCTTAGAGAGAGTGAAGGGCCTTCTGCGTTCCCGCGCTGGTCCTTCATGACGTCAGGATAAGGCGGCAAGGCGCAGCAGTTTGTCACAGAGTTGTAAAACCTTCGAGAGCCTGTTCCTGGGCTGTGCGCCCGTTCGTTGACGCCTCTTCCGTCTGACCACTACCATGAGCCGTTTTGAGGTTCCCTATGAAACGCAGCTTGCTAGTGCTCCTGCTCGCAGGATGGGCCTATGCTGCTCCCTCTCAGTCCAACTTGATCGCGAATGTTTCTGGCCGGACGACGATAAGTCTCAATGGCGCGTGGCGGGCCATTGTGGATCCGTTCGACAACGGCAAGTCCAGCTTCTTCCGCAACGAAAAACCAAAGAACAAAAGCGAGCGCGTGGAGTACAGCTTCGATGCCTCGCCCGTTCTGAACGTTCCCGGAGACTGGAATACCCAGCGCGAATCGTTAATGTTCTTCGAAGGGCCAGTCTGGTACCGGAGGGAGTTTAACTATCGCAAGCAAGCGGGCAAGCGCGTCTTCGTCTACTTTGGCGCCGTCAACTATGAGTCCATCGTCTATCTGAACGGAGAAAAGCTGGGGGAGCACGAGGGCGGTTTCACGGCGTTCAATTTTGAGGCGACGTCAGTTCTTCGTGAGGGCGAGAATTTTCTGATCGTCGAAGTTAGAAATATGCGACGCGCAGACGCTGTTCCCGCATTGAAGTTTGACTGGTGGAATTATGGTGGCATTACCCGCGATGTGATGTTGGTCGAAGTGCCAGCGGTTTTTGTTCAAGACTATTCCGTGCAACTGGCGCGGGGCTCGCAGACCGAGGTTGCAGGATGGGTGCAATTGAATGGTGCGCAGGCTACGCAGAAGATCATGGTCGAAATCCCAGAGGCCGGCGTTCGTGAGACTCTCTCCTCCGACGGAATGGGGCGGGCGAGCTTCCATTTTCCTGCCAAGCTGGAGCTGTGGTCTCCCACTCATCCCAAGCTCTTTGACGTGGTCGTCAAGAGCGGAGATGACGTGGTTCACGACCAGATCGGGTTTCGCACGATTGAAGTGCAGGGAGCGAATATCCTGCTGAATGGCAAGCCCATCTTCTTGCGGGGGATTTCGATGCACGAGGAAGCCCCGTTCCGCGAAGGACGCGCCTTCAGCCCAGAAGATGCGCAGACCCTTCTCGGGTGGGTGAAGGAATTGGGGTGCAACTTCGTGCGCTTCGCCCATTATCCGCATAACGAGAATGAGGTGCGTCTCGCCGACCGGATGGGCTTGTTGGTGTGGTCGGAGATTCCGGTCTATTGGGATATCGACTGGTCGAATCCCGCGACCTTGGCGAATGCCGAGACGCAATTGCGCGACGAGATTGCGCGCGATCACAACCGGGCAGCGGTCATTCTGTGGTCGCTTTCTAACGAAACGCCGGTGAAGCCGGAGCGTCTAGTGTTTCTGGAACAGCTTGCACAGGATGCGCGGGAGCTCGATTCCACGCGGCTGATCACTTCGGCGATGAACCATGTGGATGATACGAGCGCAGACATGCGCACGATCAGCGATCCGCTCGGAGAAGTGCTGGACGTGCTCAGCATCAACGAATACCTAGGCTGGTATTGGGGCCGCGTGGAAGATGCCGACAAGATGCAGTGGAAGTCAACGTGGAACAAGCCGCTGATCGTCAGCGAATTTGGCGGCGGCGCGGTGTATGGCCGCCACGGCGATGCGGATGAAATCTGGACCGAGGAATATCAAGACAACTTGTACCAACATCAGCTCGGGATGATCGAGCGCATGCCGACCTTAGCAGGACTGACACCGTGGGTGCTAATGGATTTCCGATCGCCGACTAGGATGCTGCCCGGCGTGCAGGATTATCACAATCGCAAGGGGTTGGTTTCGAATCGTGGGCAGCGGAAGATGGCGTTTTATACGCTGCAGAAGTTCTATGAGAAGCTTGCGGATGCAGGGAAGTAGGACGGCGAGTGCGAGGCCAAGATGGCCTCGCGACAGCCGGCGAGACGCCGGCGCTACGTAGACGCGATCAGCCTTGAGTACGATCCTGGACTTCGTCGTTCCAGGCCATCTGAATCGCCTCGAGCTTTCCTTCATTCGAGGCCTTGGGATCGCCAGCAAAATCGGGCAACTCGGTGACGTAACGATGCAGGTCCGTGAAGCGCACGGTGAGCGGATCGAGCGTGGGGTGAGTTTCGGAGAGCAGGATGCCGATGCTTTCGGCGTCGTCCCAGGTCAGTTGCTTTGGCATTCCTCAGTGCTCCTCAGAAAGTTCTCAGGTTTCAATGTTTCAAGGTTTCAAAGTTAAAACATGCACGGTGGCAGAGCACTCTGAAACTCTGCAACCTTGAAACTTTGAAACCTTGCTTCTAGTGCTCTTCCGATACATAATTCCGATTCCACGCGGGAATCTCGACGACCACTTTGCCGGGCTTGGTGATCTGCGCCTGGCAGCCGAGACGCGAGTTTAACTGGAGATCGGCGGCCATGTCCAACCGGTCAGCCTCCTCGTCCTCCATCGGAGAAAGATTCTCGGCGCCTTCCTTCACCCAAATGTGGCAGGTAGTGCATGCGTTGTTGCCGCCGCAGGCGTGGTCGAGCGTGATGTGATTGTTCAGCGCCACATCGAGAATCGACTCTTCCTTGCCGTGATATTCGTAGGGCAATTTGCCGTGCTCAAACTGTACGGTCTTGCCTTCGGGGAGAAATGTTACCTGCACAGTGTTCTCGCTGGGGGCGTCTTCGGTCAATGTGCCAGATCCTTTTGTTTTTTCTTCAGCCATAACTGCTCCTCGTCCTTCAGTGCGAGGGCGAGACGCCCTCGCGACAGCCGGCGAGACGCCGGCGCTACACTACTCAAATTCTGCTTTGGCCATGGGATGCGGGGCGGTCGGGCCTTCGCCCATGTCCGTCTCGTCCATGTTCTTGCCCTTCAGCGCCGATGATACGGCGGTGTCCATCATCAACTCTGCAAGGCGCATCGTGCCCTGGTTCAACGCGTCGATGGCTTTGCGGATCGATTGATAGTTTTCTTCCGCATTCACAGCGACGAGCGCCTTTTCCATCTTTGCGATCTGTTTCTTTTCGTCGGTGGTGAGTTGTCCCCAGGCTGCGCTCTTCTTGCCCTTTTCCAGTGCAGCGAGAATCGTCGAAGTTTCGGCTCGCGCTTCGATCAACTGGCGCTGCCGAAAATCTTCTTCTGCATTGTCGAACGAGTCGAGGATCATGCCTTCGACTTGCTCGTCGGTCAGGCCATAGCTGGGCTGAACCTGTATCTCGGCCTCTTTGCCGCTGCGCTGCTCGCGGGCGGAAACGTGGAGAATGCCGTTGGCGTCGATCAGGAACTTCACCTCGACTCGCGGGATGCCAGCGGCCATCGGCGGAATGCCTTTGAGATCGAAGCGCGCCAACGAGCGGCAGTCCTTGGCCAGTTCGCGTTCGCCTTGCAGCACATGGATCGCGACGTTGGTCTGGCCGTCGATCTGCGTGGTGTAAAACTGCGTTGCCGATGCCGGAATCGTCGAGTTGCGCAGAATGATCTTGTCGGTGACTCCTCC
>Ga0335083_10001250_pt1 | contig 35536 bp, 28 predicted proteins | sample Lox_Sample_42_FD_206716 | JGI IMG/M metagenome (GOLD analysis project Ga0335083, IMG submission 206716) | Soil microbial communities from Loxahatchee National Wildlife Refuge, Florida, United States - Lox_Sample_4.2 | ecosystem: Environmental > Terrestrial > Soil > Wetlands | place: USA...
CCTGGTGCGCCTGCGGCGCCGCAACAAGGCAACGGTCTGGCCGTCGCGAGCATGGTGCTCGGCATCCTCGCGATCGTGTTCTTCTGGCTGGGACCTCTGTGCTGGATCCTGGCAGTGCTCGCGATCATCTTCGGAGCGATCGGCATCGGGAAGGCGAACAAGGTCGGCAAGGGCAAGGGCATGGCGATCGCCGGGCTCGCTTGCGGCCTGCTCGGCGTCCTCATCAGCGTCGCCGTGATCTTCCTGTTCTTTTCGGCGGCAAAGGACGTCGACAAGGAGCTCCGGCGGATGGAGAAGGAGAACCGCCAGCAGATGGAGAAGGATCTCAACAAGGATCTGAAGGAAGCCCAGCCGACCACGAACCCGTAGCGGCTGGACGTTCGCGCTCGCCGTGGCCATGCTCGATCATGGCGCGCGCGAATCCACGTTACTGGTCGGCCCGAGTTACTCGCACGAGCAACGCGCTCGACCTCGAGCCCGACGTGTTCAAGCTGAGCCCGCGGGCGATCGCGGCGTCGCTCAAGCGGTCCGCCGAGGCGTCGCATCGGCGCAAGTCGTCGCCGTTTCGCTCGGCGATGTCGATGCTGGTGTTCTACGAGAATCGCGCAGGCAAGAACCTGAGCGCGGCCGACCGCACGCGGCTCGAGCGCGCGAAGGACGAGCTGCGCCGGGCGTTCAACGTGAAGCGTTCAGCCAGCCGGCCAGCGCGCCGCGGTCGGCATCGCTGAGGTCGGTGCCGGCGGGCGGCATCGTCCGCGTCACGAGCACGCGGCGCACGAGCTCTCCGCGCTCGGCTTGCCACGACGCCGCGGTCGACAGATCGATCCCGGCCTCGCCGCCGGGCAAGTGGCAGTGCGCGCACACGCGCTGGAACACCGGCGCGACCTGCGCGGTCCACGCCGGATCGTCGTGCGGCCCGCCGCGCGCGTAGCGCACGAGCCCGCGTTCGGTCGAGAGCCAGGCGTCGCCGGTCTGCGACGCGCCGAGCAGATCGACGCGGCGATCGGCGAGCTGGGTCGGCACGATGCGGTCGCCGTCGACGGCGAACAGCTTGCCGCTGGCCTCGATCCACAGCGCGTCGCGTTCGGCCGCGACCTCGTGGACGACGGCGGGCGCGGCGAGCGCGTGAAGCTCGCCGGCCTTCTCGATCCACACGCGATCGTCGGTCACCGCGACCAGCCGCGGCCGATCGCCGTCGGCGTCGAGGAACGCGAGCTGGTCGGGCACGAACGGGTACGTCACGCGCGTCGCGTGCACGAGATCCCATTTCTCGACGTACGGGCCGTGGCCGCCGCCGCCCTTGACCGCGCGCGCGAGCACGCCGCGCGCGACCACGAACCGATACGACTCGGCCGCAGGCACGCGCGCGAGGTGCACGCCGTCGGTCGAGTACGCGACCGAGTCGCCGAGATCGAACGCGGTCGTGGTGCCGGCGCCGCCGAGCGCGCGCACCTTCGCGCCGGCGAGGCCGAAGCGATCGGTCACGTTCTGGCGCTCGCCCGACGTGGTCAGCCGCCACAGCGCGCCGTCGTCGTCGACCGCAACGACCCAGCGGCCATCGCCGTCGGGGGCGGCGATCGACGCGCCGGCCAGCCACGTGCTCGTGGTGTCGATGCGCGCGGCGACGACGCCGCCGCGCAGGATCGTCGCGACGTGCGGCGCGAGCACGTAGACCGCGTCGCCTTGCTCGATCACCGGCGTGGCCATCCCGACGCCGTCGAGCGCGACCGGTGCAGACGGCTGCAGCACGAGCGGCGCGACCGGCCTGGCGGTGCCGCCGCACGCGACGAGTGCGACGAGCACTCGCTTCACGCGAGCATCTCCTGCACGACCTCGCCGTCGCGCAGGTAGCGCGCGGGATCGATGTCGAAGGCGTGCAAGAACGTCGCGAGCAGATCGGGCGGCGCGAGCGGCCGCGCGCCGCCGGCGAACGCGACGCCGGCGTCGGCGGGCAGCACCTGCTCGACGTCGGTCTTGCCGAACGTGCGGCCGGCGACGAAGCGCGGCGAGATCACGAGCGCGGAGTTGTTCGGATAGTGATCGCGGCCGCCCGACAGGTTGATCTGCGGCGTGCGGCAGAAATCGGAGAACACGAGGATGTGCGCGTGGTCGGCGAGCTTCTTGCCCTGGCGCGTCGGGTGCGGCGTGCGATCGAGCAAGTCGACGAGCGTCGCGACGACGCCGAACAGCTCCTGCTGGGTGTGCGCCTGCTGCTTGTAGTTCTGGTTGTGCGTGTCGAAGCCGCCGATCGCGAAGCCGACGCAGCGCACGAGGTTGCGCTGCATCGCCTCGACCGTGAACGCGGCGCCGAGCGCGGCGCCGCCGAAGTTCTTCGCCTTGTAGTCGAACTGCGGGTAGCGCTCCTGCAGCGCCTTCTGCGTGAACGCGGCCTCGAGCTTGTCGTCGAGCAGCTGCTGCACGGCGCCGGTCTGCGACGCGATCCGCTCGTAGGTCTCGGGGAACGTCGACCGCTTCGCGAGCGCGTGCGCCTCGGCGGTGACGAGCGCGGTGATCGCGGTGCGATCGCTCGGATCGAAGTACGCCTCGCCGCGCGCCAGCGACTTCGCGACGGTCGCGGCGTTCGCGACGCGCAGCGGCACCGCGCGACGATCGAGGTGATCGCCGACGTAGCTCGACGGGAATTGCACCGCGACATCGGGCAGGAGCTGCGACGTGCCGAGCTCGTTCGCGATCGCGACGTCGACGCTCGACGCCGGCGCGCGCCCGCCCTGCAGGTGGCGCCCGGTCGCCGAGAACGCGGTGCCGTCGGGATGGCTGACCGTCGCCATCGCGAGCCCGTTGACGACCGTGAGCCGGCTGCGCAGGTCGTACAGCGCGCCGATCCCGGGGCCGAACCGCATCGGCACGTCGCGCGGCGCGAGGATCTCGAACGTGTCGACATCGCCGTCGAGCTTCGTACCCTTCCAGTGCGTGAGCGGCGCGGTATCGGTGTTCTCGCTCGACGCCGGCTCGACCAGGCCCCTGCGCTCGTTGCGCGGATCGGACCACAGCGTCACGTCCCAGCCGCCGGCCGCGTGGATGAAGATGAAGAAGTCGTCGCTCGCGGCCGGCGAATTCGCGGCGGCCCACAGCGGCTTGCGCAACGCGACCGCGGCGGCGCTGCCGCCGAGGACGTGCAGGAACGTGCGACGCTTCATCAATAGAGCTCCGCTTCGGGATGCTGGACGAGCGCGGTGCACACCGCGGCCCACGCCGTCTCGTCGGGCGTGAGCGGGCCTTTCTTGCCGGCGTGCTGCGCCGCGACCGCGCGATACAGCGCGAAGAAGTGCGCGGCACGGTCGCTCGGCGCGAGCCGCACCGGATAACCGAGGAACAGCCGGTGCAGCACGTCGAAGCGCTCGGCGAACTGCGCGTCGTCGGGCGCGGCCACCGGCTGGAACGCGAACACGACGCGCGCGGCCGCCGGCGTCTTGCCGTGCAGATCGTGCTCGGCCGCGCGCACGCACAGCGCCTCGCCGAGGCGGCCGAGCGTCGCGATCATCAGCGTGTTCGACTGCGACTGGCGCGGCAGATCGACCTTGTAGTCGGGGAGGCCGAGCGCGGCGAGGTAGTCGTCCCAGCTGTCGAACATGTTCTTGCCGCGCGCCTTCGCCTGCACGTCGAGCGGCGCGAGCCCGCCGAACCAGCCGAGGTACGCGCGCAGGTACACCTCGGGCGGCATCATGCGGCGGCGCTCCTTCGGCGTCGTGTCGATCGCGGCGACCATCGGGGGCGGCAGCGGCGCGGGCGCGCTCGGCGCGAGCGCGGCGGGCGCGGCGCAGCCGAACACAAGAGTTACCGCCAAGGCGCCAGGGACGCCAAGGCGCCAGAAGAACAGGATCGGGCCCGATCCACTCTCTGCTGGCGTCTTGGCGTCGCTGGCGCCTTGGCGGTAATTCTCCCTCTTCATCGGCGCACGTCGTTTCCCGCGCGATAGCGCGGCGAGGTGACGATCGCGCGCACGAGCGTGCGCATGCGATAACCGCCGTCGACGAACGTCTTCACGAGCTGCGTCTTCCACGCGTCGTCCTCGGGCTCGAGCTGACGGCCGAGCAGCGACTGCGCGACGTTTTCCACGACGCACGGCGCGAACTCGGGCGCGTCGACGATGTCCTTCGCGAGCCCGGGCGGACCCTCTTCGACGTGCGCCGGCGACGCGTACGCGCCGCGCAGCATGTGGAACGCCGGATCGTAGACCTGCTTGCACAGGCCCGAGCTCGGAGCCTTCGCGCAGCCGCTCGCCGGGAACAGCTGCGACGGCAGCCACGTCCAGTCGCTCTCGGCGACGCGCGTGAAGAACGCGGCCATCGGTTCGAGCGTCTGGTGACACGCCGAGCAACCGGCGCGCTTGGTCAGATCGGGCTCGTCGCTCGGCGCGAGCTTGACCGAGTCGGCGACGAAGTCCTTGCACAGGAACGCGTTGTAGAGCACGTGGGCGCGCGCGCGCCGCGAGCCGTACTTGACGAGGAAGATCGGCATCGTGAGGATGCCGGCGGCGTGCGGGCCGCGATCGGCGATCGGCAGCCACGTCGCGGTGTCCTCGGGCACGAGCGCGGCGGGCACCGCACCGGGATCGACGACGCCCTCGGGCTGCGCGTAGCCGGCATCGGCCGCGGGCCCGCAGCACGTCGCGCCGGCGAGGAACCGATAGAACTGCGCGAGCGGGCCGTTGACCTCGGTCGCGCGCGACGTGAGGACCTCGCGAAAGTCGCGATCGTCGACGATGATCTTCAGCAAGAAGCGTTTCGCTTCTTCGCTCCACCACAGCTTCTCCCACGTCGACGCCGGCTGCGGCGACGCGTCGAACGCGAGGCCGAGCGGCGTGTGGGTCGGCAGCTGGAACGCGGCCGACTCGAACTGCGGGCCCGAGGCCGGCATGCAGCGCTCGAGCCCGATGCCGCAGCCGCATTGCACCGAGCTCTGGAATCCGGTGCCCGACAGGCACGACACCGCGCGACCCTTCGTCGCCTTCGCGAAGCCCGAGTCACCGGGAGGTTGCGTCAGCCGGCCGGCCGGTGGCGGCTCGCCCTTCTTCGGCGCGGGCCGGCCCGATACGTAGACGTTTCCGGTGTCGGCGGTCTGCGCTTCTTCCTTGCACACGCGAACCGCGGTCGTCGGCGTCTTGCCGTCGGGCTCGACGAGCAGCTGCGGCACGGGGACGAAGCTCGGAAACCGCGTCGACCAATCCTTGGAGATGCGATCGCTCGGCAGCGCCGCGCGGTAATCGCCGTACAGCCACCACGGCTTGACGAGCGTGGTCTTCGCGTCGAGGACTTCTTGCGACACCGCGATCGGGAAGCCGAGCGACGGCGCGTTCGGCGGAAACGACAGGCCGGTCTCGTCGTGCGTGAGGCAGAAGTCGCCGTCGGTGGCGGGATCGACGCGGCGCTGGCCGCGCCGGAAGTAGACGTAGATCGGCGCGCCGTCGGGGCCGAGCACGGTCTCGCGCCGCAGCACGAGCGGGTTCGGCACGAACTGGAAGCTCGGACCGACCTCGAGGCGAAGCGCGTCGAGGTAGATGCTCGCGAGCCGGCTGGCGTACGCGGGGCCCGCGAGGTGGGTATCGATCCACGCGTTCAGGTCGAAGTCGGGTTTGTCGAGCGCCGCCAGCTCGCCGGCGGTCGGCGGTCGGCCGAGCAGGTCGACCGACAGCGCGCGGAAGTAGCGATAGTCGGCGAGCTCGCGATCGGCCGCGCCATCGCGCGCGACCGCCGCGAGCGCGAGCAAGCACAGAGCCGCGATGGATCGACGCACCGTGATCTGGACCCGCGGCATCACCAGCGGGTTAAGAGCATAGCTCGGGGCGCGAGGGTTCGCTGTGGCGTGTCAAACTCGTGATGTGGCGCCTCGCTTCTCGCACAGCCGTTCGCGGTCGGGCCGACGGTGGCGGATCGTGATCGTGCTCGCGTTCGCGGCGGCGCTGGTTTGGCGCTGGCAGCGCAGCAAGCACGACGAGCCCGCTGCTCCCAGCAAGGCACCGGCACCGCCGGCGGCCGATGCGCGCCGGCTCGACGCGGCTGTCGAGCCGCCGCCGGTCGCGGCCGACGCCGCGATCGAGAACGCGCCCGAGCTCCACACACCGGTTCCCGATTCCAATTTCACGCTGGTCCGGCTGTCGAGCGATGGCAAGCACGCGCTCCTGATCGAGCTCGGAAGCATCGGCGACACGCCCCAGCTCCGCGCGGTCGCCGTCGACACCGGCGCGGTCGAAGCCCAGGTCGAGCTCGCGTCCTTTCGCGTTCCTCGCGACGACGAACCCGCGCAGCCGCCGGACCCCGCGCGCAAGCTGGCCGATCTGACGCGGGCGCGCGCGCTGCTGGCAGGCTTTCCGCTCGGCGCCGGCGAGATCATCGCGGCGAGCCCCGACGGCACGCGCGGCGCCTTCAACGAAGGCGATTACCTTCACACGATGGTCGGCGACAAGCTCGGACCGCGCGCGAAGCTGCCGGCGGCATACGCGCCGATGGTGCTGCCGGATGGCAAGACGCTGCTGATGCGCGGTTACGCGGGCGAGATCGACGGTCCCGGCACCGGCAAGTACGGCTTGTTCGCGATGCCGCTCGATGGCACGAAGCCGGTCGAGATCGCGGGGACCGAAGACATGGGTGTGTGGGTTCTCGACAGCGGTGACGCGGCGCTTCGCATCGCGATCGACGTACCGCCGAACAAGGAGTCGTGCGTGGTCGAGGTGCCGCTCGCGCAGCTCCGCGTGGCGCGGCGGCGCTGCGTGGCCGCCGGCGCTCATCCGACGCTGTCGCCGCACGGCGACAAGATCGCCTGGACGACGCCGCTCGATTCCGATGCCGATTCGACGATCGGCCCGCCCGGCAAGGCGCGGCAACGGATTCGCGTCATGGACTTCGCGACCGGCGCGATCGAGCTCGACGTGATCACGCCGGGATTCGTCACGCTCTCCGACAGCGGGCATGTCGTCATCGATCGGTTCGACGTCGCGCTCGATGTCGTCGATGGCAAGAGCCGCACGTTCGCACCGACCACGAGCTTGGCGAGCTGCCTCTTTCGGGGCGCGCACGAGCTCGTGTGCGTGCACGGCGACTCGGTCGCGGTCACCGACTTGTCGCGGCGGTAGTCAAGCCAGACGAGCTAGACGGGCCCGGGAACATCGCGCGCGCTGATCTCGCCGGTGCGTTTCCAGCCGCGCGACAGGAGCCACGTCTTCGGCAGCCACACCCAGAGTGGGTCGTAGCCGGGCGGAGGCTTCCACATCGTGTCGCGGTGGGAGAGCTCGCGCCAGCCGGTGAACGCGACGCCGCTCGAGTACGGGTCGACGAGCCAGCGGCGCGCGCGATCGGAGCGGTCGAGGCGGTGGTGCCGCCAGTTGTTGAGGACGTAGCGGAGCGCGTTGCGCACGAACTTCGGCGATTTCAAGATACGTGCGTGATATCGGTCCGGGAACACGGTGCCGCGGCGCCTGCGGCCGCGCTGCTTCGAGACCGAGCTGTTGATGTGCTTGGCCGCCGAGATCTCGAACGACTGCATGCCGCGCGCGAGCGACATCCGGTCGGACGCCTCCACGACCAGGTGAATGTGATCGCGCTGGATGCTGAGGTGCACGATGCGAAAGCGACCGAAGACAGCGGCCGCGTACGTCGCGTAGCGGACCGCGTGATACATGGCGCGCGTGCGGAGCTGGAGGTCCGGCGCGACGCGCGCGGTGACGTGCACGGGGTGCCGGCGGTCGAGGAACGCGCGCGTCTTGTGCGGCTCGGATGGGCGGGGTCCCTTCGCCGGCCGTCCCGCGCCGGCGCGTTTGCCGCCCCATGTGGTGGACAGGTGGAGCGATTGCTGGCGAGCCATCGTTGCAACGTATCTTGAAATCGCCGATGTTGTCAAGGAGACAGCGGCCGGCATCCGGGTGCGGTGTGTAGGCAAGAGAGACCCGCGTGACACTTTCACCTTCGCGCGCTCGAGAAAGCGTTCGAAGGGCGTCTTCCCGCCGAGTGCGCCGTGCGGACGATGGTGGTTGTAGTAGTTCTCCCACTCGCGCAGCTTCTTGTTGAACAGGTGGATGTCGTCGCTGACGCCGCCTTTGTCGAGCAGCTGATAGAACTCCTCGTTGTCGACGCGATGCGAGCGCTCGACCTTGCCGTTCAAGCGCGGCGTCCACGGCTTGATATAGACGTGCCGGATGTCGAGCCGTTCGAGGTGCCAGTGGAAGTGCGACTGGAACTCGGCGCCGTTGTCGGTCTGCACGACGTGGATGCGGAACGGCAACCGGCGGATGACCTCATTCGCGAACGCGACCGCCGTGCTCTGGTTGCACGTGTCGTAAATCTTCAAGACGCGGATGCGAGTGCAGTCGTCGATGGCCGTGAACTGGTAGAGCCGTTTCTTCGTCCCGGGAATGCGCTCGAGGAACTTCACATCCATCTGCAACCGGTGGCCCGGCTGCGGCTTTTCGTAGCGCTGCCACCGCTTCCCATGCGGCTTGTGCTTCTGGTTCGCCGGCAACCGACCCAGGCCATGCTTGCGGAGGATGTTCTGCACGGTCTGCCCCGCGATGCGGATGCTGTGGAAGCGCTTCAGGTAGTCGCGAATCCGTCCCGCGCCGAAATGATAGTTCTGCCGCAGGTACAGAACCTTCGAGACCACGGCCTTCGGGGTGGCGTTCGGCGAGTGATGCGGCCTTGTCGGACGGTCTCCAAGCCCGGCGGCGCCGAGCTCGTCGAAGCGTCTCTTCCACTTGTAGAACTTCTGGCGGGAAATCCCGAAGAAGCGGCAGGTCGCACTGACGTTATCAATGCGCTTTGCGTGTTCGAGGAACTTGGAACGGAACGCCACGAGTCGGAGCTGCTCAGCTTTGGTCATCGACGCCTCTTAGTCTTGCCGGCGCGGCGCCGAGACCTGTCACCAGGCTTCCCAGATTTCACAGGCTCCGGTTCTAGGGAGTTTGTATTTTGTGTTGTACGGAGCGAGCCTGCCGCGACCCCGAGTCAGACCGCCTTGGCAGCCGCGGACGGAAGGCGCTCGAGCAGCTTCTTCGCGAACAGATACGCATCGCCCGGCCAGCGTGCGGAGACGTAGCGGCCGTCCTCGACGACAAACGCCGGCGAGTCGTCGTCGCGAGTGCCGCGCTTGGACAGCTCGCGCGGGCCGCGCGAGAAGTCGTCGGGCGAGGCGAGCGCGGCGCGCACCTCGTCTTCGACGTACGCCGGGTACGTGCGGTAGTAGCGACCACGCCGCCAGAACGTCGCGAAAAACGCCGAGCGCTCCATGTATTTCGGCAGGCAGGTCGTCTTCACGCCGTGCAAGACCGACTGGCCGTCGGCGCGCTTCGCACGCGCCGCGACCAGCACGCCGTGACAGATCGCGGCGATCGGCTTCGGCGTCGCGAAGAAGTCGGCGACCAGGCGCTGCACCGTCTCGCTGCCGAGATACTGCCGCATCCCGGGCGCGTGACCGCCCGCGAGGACGAGCGCGTCGAAGTCGGCGGCGCGGCAGTCGCTCCACTTGCGAGGCGAGACGAATTCGGGTGCGCGCTCGAGCTCGCGATAGAACGCGATCGGCTCGGGACGCGCGCCGAGCTTGCCGAACACGACGCCGGTCAAGAGCAGCGGATCGCACGCCGGGGTCGCGCCCGCTTCGGTCGCGAAGATCGGATCGTGCCCGGCTTCGCGCAAGAGCTGCCACGGAACCGCGACTTCGGTGACGTCGAAGTCGTGATCCGGGAGCGGGAAGAGGACGGTCGCCATGCGCGCGAGCGTACCTCGCGTTCGACGCCGATGATCATCTCGAGCAGGCTCGCGAGCTCGTCGTCGTCTTGCGGCGCTTCGCCGACGATCGCGACGCGATAACCCGTCTTCGACGCCATGGCCCTCGTCGCGATCGCCGAGCAGGATTCGTGCCGCTCGAGCCAGACAATCTCGTTTGCTCGCGCACGTGCGTTGCAGCTTCACGGAGTCATGCCGCGAAAGCAACGTTTCAAACCCACTCGCAAGCCGAAACCGGCCGCTGATTCGCACGAGGAGGCCCGGCCCGACAACGCGCAGCACGAGGTCGAGCACGACGCTCCCGTTCGCGATCCGTTCGCGCACGATGTCGACCACGGCGACGAAGACAGCTCCCGCTGAGCGTGGGCGCGACATCGCGCGTACGCGCTCGCACGGCGCCTGTCGGATCGAGGCGCAACCGAGCACGACAGGTTGCAACCACATTCGTGCACTCACCCACGTCGTGACCGCGTAACTCCCTCGAAACGCGCGGGAGCTGCGCGGCACGACCGTTGCTGATGTGCCGGCGCCATGCGTTCCATCTTCGTACTGGTGTGTCTTGCTGGCTGTACCGGGACGATCGATTCGTCCGGATCCGACTCCACTTCAGATCCCACGTCCATCACGCCCGATGTGGCGGAGACGATCCACGTACTGCGTGGCGTGGATCGCGCGTCGGCGTTCTCCGTCGGCGAAGCGAAGACGCTGAGAAACGATCACGCCGTGCGCTGGAGCGGCGTGTACATCGGGGGCCCGTGCGATGGCGGTTCGGGCTGGACGAAGCAACGCGTGGTCGACATCGCGAACGCGACAGATTGGAAGTTCATGCCGATCTACGTCGGCCGCCAGGAAGCCGCGATCTGCGGCGCCGACCAGCTCACGTACGATCAGGGCCACTCCGACGGCATCGGCGCGACCAAGCGCATGCGCGCGTTCGGCTGGGAGCCCAAGCGCGACATTCCGGTGGCGCTCGACGTCGAGGCCGGCACGTATTACGCGCATCCGACCGCGTCGCTCGCGTACGTGCGTGGCTGGCTCGCGGCCGTGCACCACGAGGGTTATCGCGGCTACATCTACAGCTCGCCGTTCGCGCTGAACGCCTACCACGACGCGCACGCGCGCATCGATGCGGCATGGGCAGCGAGCTACTTCTATTCGCGGTTCGAGAACGTCACGCCGGGCGATCTCGATCAGATGGGCAGTCGCTATCGCGACCACCACAATCGCGCGTGGCAGTACGCCGGCGACTTCCACGTGTCGGGCGCGGGCGATGTCGACGCCGATACGTCGAACCTCTTGCTCGCGCCTCGGCCGGGCGGCACGAATCGCCCGGCCACCGTGCGCCGCGCGGTGCCGGCGGCGTGCGGTGCGCTGCAGATCGGCGAGGGCCTCCTGCCGGGCGAGTCGCTCGCGTCGTGCGATGGCAGCGCGGTGCTCGCGATGGACGATGCCGGCGAGCTGTCGCTCGCGATCGCCGGCCACACGCAGTGGACCGCCGGCACGTCTGGCGCGGGCGCGGTCACCGTGCTCTCCGACACCGGCGCGCTCGTCGTGTTCGACGACGCCGGCAACGCGGTGTTCGACTCGGCGAGTGACGGCTTCCCCGACGGCCAGGCTCAGCTCGACGCGCAGGGCCTCGCGATCGTCGACGACAGCGGCGCGCCGGTGTGGACGAGCACGGCGGGCTTGCTCGTCGGCGACCCCGCGCCGCTCACCGATCCGATCACGACCGAGGCCGACTAGCAAGCTGTGATCGCGGGCGCGACGAACGTGACCGCAACGGATCTGGCCGGTCGGTGTCTGACTCGACATGGTCGAGCACGCTGCAACGATCAGGCGCGGAACTGGAGTTGTCGCGATGCTGGCCTTGCTCGGCTGCGAGCGCGAGCGACCACGACAAGCCGGCCCGCCGGCGAAATCGGTTCCGGCGCGACACCCCCAGTGCTCCCTCGACACGGATTGCATCGCGTTGCGGATCACGCCGGGCTGTGCCAAGCCGGTCGAGGTCAGAGCAGTTCCGGTGTCCGAGCGAAGAGCCGTCGTCAACGCACTCGTTGCCGATGGCTGCCAATCAGTCGAGACGGCGCTCGATCAGATCGGAGTCTGCGAAGCGCAGAGCTGCCGGCTCTTCGACGGCACACTCGCATGGAGCTGGGCGACGGCGGTGGCGCCCGAGCTAGGTCACCTCGTCCCCGATCCACACCTCCGTCCGACAAGCGCGCCCTGGTACAAGGATGGCGGTCACATCACGCTGTTCGCACGACGAGACTGGACGGTGTTCGATTCGCATGCGAAGACGTGCATCGGGATCGACTTCAAGATGGAGCAGGACATGCTCCATGGAATCGTCAGCCTCGACGGTGGGCCGCCGCCCAAGTACGGCTGCCGTGACGAGATCGAGCTGGGTGCAACCGCCATCCGACTCGACGGCGAATGCATCGGCCGCGACGGAAGCAGGTCGTCCTCGGGTGGTGGGGATGTGATCGGTGTCGGCCAGTTGCTGTCGAAGGCCGATGCGGATGGACTCGTCTACGATTCGATCTCGATCGGTGCGACGCCGGTCTGCCGGTGGCACACCGTCGAACGACCGACGTGTAGCACTGGACAGTGCCGGAGCTGCGAGATCCAGGTCCAACTGAGTGGCATGCTCCCGCGCGGTGGCGGCAGCTTCGGGGGCTTTGCCCCTGACCCGCCCCCTGTGGTCTCGCAAAGCTGCGAACCCTGCCCGACCGATCACAACCAGGAGCTGATCCCTCGCCTCGCTGCGATCTTGCGCGATCGTCCGTTCGTGACGACGTACGATGCCGCCGGCGCGCTGCGGTTCTATCGGAGCAAGGCAGGATGCGAGGGAAATTGATGGCCCGCCGGCGCCGTCCAGGTCACCACGCGTACTGCTGGAAGAAGCTCCACTCCAGCATCGTCGCGCTCGCGTAGCTCGGGCAGCCGTACAGGCCCGACGCGCCACCGGCCCAGCAGTGGCCCATGTTCGTGAACGTGCACAGCTCGACCTGGCCGTCGGCCGGGCAGCCGTCGTACACCGCGCACGTGCCGCCTTCCACCGAGACCGACTGCGACGTCATCGCGCAACCGTTCTTGACCGCCCACGCTGTCGCCGACGGCGGGTAACCGGTGACCGCGGTCGCGGTCGGATCGTCGCAGCCGTCCGGGATCACCGGATCCGACAGGCCGTGGAAGATGATGATCGGCTTGTGATGCGTCGGGCAGTCGTCGAGCTCGTGCGTGCCGCCCGAGTGCGGCGCGACCGCGCGGATGTCGGGCCGCATGCACCCGACGTGATGCGAGAAGTAACCGCCCATCGAGAAGCCGGTGAGAAACACGTGATCGTCGTCGAGGCACTGGTCCTGCGAGACGTCGGCCTTCATCGCGTCGAGGAACGCGAAGTCGTCGCCGGTCGCGCTCGGCGGCGCGCCGGCGTAGCTCGGGCACACGTTCGAGCCGACGTTCCACGGCGCGCCGAGCGAATCGGGACCGGTTTGTCCGTCGGGAAACACGAGCGCGATGTGCTGGCTGTCGGCGAGATCCGGGTAGCCGGTCACGCTGTACATGTCGGCTCCCGACATCGTGTAGCCATGGTGCACGTAGACGAACGGCACGCGGCGCGTCGGATCGTCGTTCGGCGGCAGGTACACGATGTACGTACGCGTGAGGCCGGCGACCTGCAGCGTGCGCGAGGTCATGCCGCGCATGCCGGTGCGCACGCCGCACGGACCGTTCGCGGCATCGGCGGTGACCGCATCGCCGGCATTTGCGGGCGCGTCTGCGCTGCTCGCGCCGCCGTGCGAGAACCCGCAGGCGGCGAGGGCGGCAAGACACAGCGCGCGCATCTCGGGGAGACTCGCAAAGCTCGCCGGCGCCCGCAAGGAGGTAATCTGTAGCGGCATGGCGATGCCCCAGCTCGTGCGGCAAACAGCACAGTTGCCGCTCCGCAGCGATGGGACAGCTCGCTACGCCGTCGTCGCCGACACCCACTCGCAGCCACACGCGGCGACCGAGCGGATCCTGCGCGCGCTCGCGCCCGACGCGATCCTGCACGCCGGCGACATCGGCGATCTCGCGGTGCTCGAGGATCTCGCGGCGATCGCGCCGGTGTTCGCGATCCGCGGCAACATCGATGCGCGTGGCTTGCCCGACGTGCTCGTGCTCGAGGCCGGCGCGCTGCGCATCTTGATGCTGCACATCGGCCTGGCCGGGCCGAAGCTGCGAGGCGACGCCGCGAAGCTCGCGCGGGCGGCGCGCGCGCAGCTCGTCGTGTGCGGGCACTCGCACGTACCATTCATCGGCGAAGCGCCGACGTCGATCTCCCGGGGCGAAGCGCCGACGTCGATCTCCCGGGGCGAAGCGCCGACGTCGATCTCCCGGGGCGAAGCGCCGACCTCGCTCTCTCGGGGCGGCTCGCGGAGCCTGACCGTGTTCAACCCGGGCTCGTGCGGCCCGCGCCGGTTTCACCTGCCGATCGTCCTCGGCACGATCGACGTCGCGGCGAGCGGCGCGGTGAAGCTCGCGCACGTCGACTGCGAGACCGGCGGCGTGTGGCTGCCGCCGTAGTCAGAGCGAGTAGCCGGCCTCGCCGCGAAAACACAGGTCGATATCGACCGTCCAGTCCTGTGTCGGCAGATCGCCGTCGAGCTCCAGGTCGACGAGCACGGATCCCGACTCGATGTACGCGATCGCGCTCTGCTGCAGCGCAGCCGGCACGCTCAACGAGCTGCCATCGGGCACGCAGTCGCCGTCGCAGTCGTAGGCATCGACGGTCGGGAGGCTCGAATTCGGATTCCCGGTCCCGACCGTGACGTGCGCGGCCTGGATGAAGCTGAGGTCCGGCACGCCGCTCGCGGCGTGTCCGTCGATGCTCACGAACGTGAGATCCTCGATCGAGGCGGCGAGGCTCTGCAGCGCCCCGAGCTTGTCGTACGTGAACTGGTGATCGAGAGTCGTCGTGCCCGGTGCGACGCTCTTGATCTGCACACCGTTGTACGGCACGCACAGATCGGTGACGTCGACCTTGGCGCTGGCCACCGTGCAGGCGCTCGCAGCGACTGAAAGCGAAACCACGAGACCGCGATTCGTTCGCATGTTCATCACCTCGAGAAATGCAGGATCATGCCGATGCGCGCCGAGATGCCGGTTACCGTCACGGTGGGATCGGTGCCGCCGATCACGCCCGGCATGCTGCCGGTCGTCAGCGTGCCGACCGCGTGGATCGTCCCCGCGACGCGGCTGACACCCGCGCGCACGAACACGCGAAGCGCATGCCGCCCGAGCTCGACACCGGCGTGCGCGTCGACGTAGTCGTACCCGACGCGATCGAGCAGCTGCGACGAGAAGCCGTGATTGCCGGTCACGAGCCGCACGAGCGGGTTGGCGTCACCGTCGCGGTAGTCACCGACGTCGAGCGAGATCGTGGGCGAGATCCAGCGCCGCATCGGGATCCACGTGATGCCGGCGCGAACGCCCGGGCCGATGCCGTTGTACGAGACTCCGGCGGCCAGCTCGACCGCGGGGCGCGGGCGCAAGACGAGCGCGGTCGTCGCGCCGTCGGGCACGCCGACGTCGAACGCGACGCCCCAGTCGCGCGGTCGATGCCAGGCAGGGACGAACGTCGCTGCGATCGCCGGCGTGTCGCTCGCGGACTGCTCGAGCGGCGGCTGCTCGAGCGGCGGCTGCTCGAGCGGCGGCTCGATCGGATGCACGATCTCGATCGGCGCTTCGATCGCTTCCTGCGTGTCGCGGATCTCGATCGGCGCGGCGAGCGGGGCCGGCGCGCGGGCTCGACGCCGCTCGGTCATCACCAGGCTTGGTAGCGGCGGCGCGACCTCGATCGGGGCGGCCTGGACCGCTCGCGCGGGCGCGGGAGCGGGTTGCGAAGCCGGCACCGGCGCGGGCGGCGGCGTGGCATCGCGACCCGAACCGCAAGCGATCGCGAACGCGATCGACATCGCCGCTGCGAGCCCCCAACGCATGCCGCCGACCGCTCGAGCAAACCATGTACCAGCGCTGTCACCGCTAGATCGGCGAGGCAGTCGACGATCGCTGCAGCCGAGCCTCAATCTTTCTCGCGTCGCCTCAGAATCCCGAGGCTAGCGGACCGTCACCTGCAGCGTGCGGTGCGCCTTGCGCCCGCTGTCGTCGGCGACGACGATCTCGTGCTTGCCGGGCGACGGCGTCCAGTACACGCGATCGGCGGCCTCGGCGGTGCCGACGAGCTCGCCGTCGACGAACCACGCGACGTGCGGCGTGTGCGCCGACGCGACGAGCTGCACCGCCTGGTGTTCGAGCGGCATGCCGCGCACGAGCGTGACGATCTCGCCCTCGCCCGGCGACGTCATCACCGGCGGTGCGTCGCTCTCGGGTGCGCAGCCTTCGGCAAGCTCGGGCGCGTCGGGGATCGCGCGATCGTGCGCGGTCAGCCACGCGACGACCGCGCTCGGCAGCACGGTGAAGCTCTTGCGATCGTAGTCGCGATCGGTGCGCTTGCACGCGGGCGTGACGGCGCGGCCGGTGTCGTGATCGACGTCGTACTCGCGGTGATACGGGCACGGCGCGGTCGGCACGGAGTGCACCGGCGCGAGCGCCTTCACGCGGTGCTCGCACGCCTCGCCCGCGATGTGGCCGGAGTATGCGCACACGTCGACCTCGACCAGGTCATCGGGCGGCGGCTCGGGATGCGGCTTGCGCGCGCGATCGGCGAGGCCCTCGAGCACGTCGAACAGGAGCGGGCCGGCGGCTTCGGAGCCGACGAGCTCGGCGCTCGGCGTGCGATCGACGTTGCCGGTCCACACGACTGCGGTGAAGTCGGGTCCCGAGCCGGCCGCCCACGCGTCGCGAAAGCCGAAGCTCGTGCCGGTCTTCCAGTGGATCTCGGCGGGCATGCCGTCGACCTCGCGCCGGCGCGGGAAATCGGGTCGATCCTTCAGCGCGAGCGCTTGCTTCGTGAGCCACGCGGCGCCGCGCCCGAACAGCGGCGCCGGCGTGCGCGGCGGATCGAGCGTGGTCGTGCGCAGCGGCACGTACGCGCCGTCCTCGGCGAGCGCGCTGTACAGGCCCGCGAGCTCGAGCGGCGTGAGCTCGATGCCGCCGACGATCATCGACAGTCCGAGCTGGCCCGCCGCCGCGCGTGCGGCCGCGATCCCGCCGCGCGCGAGCTCGCCGGAGAAATTCTCGACGCCGACCTGCTGGAGCAAATCCACGAACGGCTGGTTCAGCGAGCGCGCGAGCGCATCGCGGAGCGTGACGAGCCCGGCCCAGTTGCCGTCGAAGTTGCGCGGGCGATACGTGCCGTACTGGCTCGGCACGTCGGCGACGAGGTAATCGGGCAGCGCGAGCCCGCGATCGATCGCGTACGCGTAGAGGAACGGCTTGAGCGTCGAGCCCGGCGAGCGCGCGCGGTCGAACATCGCGATCTGGCCGCCGTGCGCGGCGTCGGTGAAGTCGAGGCTGCCGGCGAGCGCGACGACGTCGCGCGTGTGGTGATCGACGACGACGACCGCGCCGCCGAAGATGCCGCGCCGGTGCAGCTCGGGCGCGCGCAGCGCGACCTGGCGCTCGACGAGCGCCTGCGCGCCGGCGTCGAGCGTCGAGCGGATGCGCAGCTCGTCGGGATGGTGCGCGTGCAGCCAGTTCGCGGCGTGCGCGGCCTGGCGCGGCATCGCGCGCAGGTGATCGGGCGGCGCCGTCATCTGCGCGTCGGTCTCGGCCGCGATCGCGTCGATCCGCTCGAACACGCCCGCATCGATCAGCTTGCCGAGGATCTGGTCGCGGCGCGCGCGCAGCCGGTCGGCGTTCGCGCGGCTCGGCGCGTAGCGCGCGGGGCCCTGCGGCACCGCGAGCAACGTCGCGATCTCGAGCGGTGTCAACTGCTGCGGGCCATGACCGAAGTACGACCACGAGGCCGCTTCGATGCCCTCGACGTTCTCGCCGTACGGCGTCCGCGACAGATATTCCTCGAGGATCTCCGGCTTGGAGAGTCGCAGGTCGAGCTGCAGCGCGCGGAACATGTCGGCGAGCTTGCTCGGGATCGTGCGCGGCCGCGGCTCGAGCAAGCGCGCGAGCTGCATCGACAGCGTCGAGCCTCCCGACACGCGGCGCGCGTGGATCACGTCGATCCACATCGCGCGCGCGATCGCGATCGGATCGATGCCGTGATGATCGTAGAACCGCTTGTCCTCGAGCGCGACGAGCGCTGCGACGAGCTTCGGGTCCACTCGATCGAGCGACGTCTTCAGCCGCCACTTGTCGTCGGGCGACAGGAACACGTACGCCGGCCGGCCGTCGCGATACTCGACGATGACCGACCAGCCGGCGTCGCGATCCGGCAGCGGCACGGCGAACGCGAGCGCGACCACCGCGAGCATCACGGCATTGCACGCCGTGATCGCGCGCAGCGACCAGCGCCAGGCTCGCGCCCGCCACTTCACAACGTCTTGCCGGTCCACGGCCCCGACACGACGGCCGTGCCGCCGGCATCGCGCGCCCACAGCGTCGGGTCGTACATCGCCTCGGTCTCGATGGGCGGGATCGTAAACTTGCCCGACGTCACGGCGCGCACGGTGTAGATCAGCTGGCGCTGCTCGCCCGGATTCAGCTCGCCGAACGCCTCGATCCGATCATCGCGGATGTTCATGAAGTCGACCGCCCACTGGTCCTCGTCCTTGACCCAGTCGGGCTTGGTCGTGCGGCCGAGCCGCGGGTTCTCGATCTCGAAGCCGGCCGGCAACCGATCGACGAGCGCGATGTTCTGGATGCGCTGGCCGCTCGTGTTCTTGATCGCGAGCGAGACGAACACGAGGTCGCCGAGCTTGAGCGAGCCGGTGCTCGGATCGATCACGTGGCCTTCGAGGTCGTTGTAGGTGCGCGTGATCTCGAGCCCGTTGCCGCCGGTCTTGTAGGTGCCGCCCGTGCGCACGCCGACCGAGCTGACGACGAGCCACGCCGGCGTCGACGCCGTCGACTGCATCACGAGCGACTTGTACTCGCTCGCGCGCGCGAGCGACCACGTGCGGTCGTTCGACTTCGCGTGCACCTTGCGCGGCGCGAGCTCGACTCCGTCGGCGACGAGCTTGCCGGCCGAGACGCCCTTGGTGCTGCCGCCGACCCACTTGCCGAGGCCGGTCACGCCCCACACCAGCTCCTGCGTCGTGTACCAGTACGACGGCTGGTCGGCGAGCCCCTCGGCGACGCGCTGTGCGAGCAGCTCGCCCGCCGGATCGTTGCCGAACAGATCGAAGAACGTGCTCAGCATCATGCCCCGCCGCCGCAGATCCGAGTAGAAGCTCCAGCTGTTGACGCGCTCCTTGACGAGCGGCGACGTGTCGACCGCCTTCAAGTCTTTCGCGTAGCGGCGATCGCCGGCGATGTAGAGCGCCGCCTTCAGCATGTACAGCTCCTCGTCGCGCTCGCCGCCTCTCACGCCTCCGGTGGTCTCGATCAGCTTCAGGATGCGCGCCTTCTTGCCGCGGCCGGCGAGCGCGAGCACGTACTGCAAGTACGCCTCGGACTGCGCGTTGTACTCGCCGTGATACGGATCCGGCGTCACGCCGGCGCCGCTCTCGAACTGGCCGACGCGCAGCTCGATCCACGCGAGCACCTCGTTCAGGCGATCGTCGGGCACCGCGTAGCCGAGCTTCTTGGCGTCGAGCAGCATGTGCGTCGCGTACGCGGTCGCCCAGTCGTACGGCTCGGTGCCGCCGGGCCAGTACGCGAAGCCGCCGGCCGGGGTCTGCATCGTGAACACGCGCTGGATGCCCGAGAGCACCATGTCTTCGATCTTCGCCTCGGCGATGCCGGGATCGACCTGCTCGACGATGTTCGCGACGTACAGGAGCGGACGCGTCGACGACGTCGTCTGCTCGATGCAGCCGTACGGATACTGGATGAGGTACGAAAGGTGCTGGAACGATTCGCCGTACGGGTTCGACGTCAGCCAGAACGTCGTCTGCTCGCTGGTCGGAGCCCAGCCCTTGAGCGCGGTCGACTTCGCGGCGAGATCGAACGACGCGCCCGGTTCGAGCTTGATCTTCTCGATCACGCGCTCGCGCGGACCGTTCGGTTCGAACGGCACGTCGACTTCGTCCTTCGCGACGAGCGCGCCGGCCTTCGCGGTCACGCGCAGCTTCGCCGCGCCGACCGGCATCACCGCCTTCGCGCGGAACACGAGCGTCTCGCTGTGGCCGTTGTCGATGTGCACCGCGCCCGTATCCTTGCCGAGCAATGCGAGCGGCGCGGGTGAAGACCTCGGCATCGCGAGGCCGGGCACCGGCAAGTTGTCGGCTTCGAGCTTGACGTTGACGTCGAGCCCGCCGCCCGACATGTTCGTCAGGAACACCGGGATCTCGAGCTCGTCGTTCTGCGTGAGGAACCGCGGGAACGTGACCTCGACGACGAGCGGATCGCGGACGTAGACGTCGGCCTCGGCGCGGCCGATGCGCGTCGCGCTCGCGGTCACCGCCATCACGCGAACCTGGCCCCGGTAACTTGGAAGCTGGAACGGGATCGTGACGCGGCCGTCGGCGCCGACCGGCACCACGCCCGAGAACAGCGCGACCGGATGCACCGGTTGCACGCGGCCCGCGCCGCCCGGCCCGCCGGCCTCGCCTTCTGCGCCTTCGTCGCCGCCACCGGTGCGCGACGACACGCCCGCCGGCTGGTGCAGCATCGTCCAGCCGATCGTCTCGTACGTCTCCACGCCGAGCGCGCGCTTGCTGTAGATCTCCGCGAGCGGATCCGGCGACTTGAAGTCGGTGAGCTGCAAGATGCCTTCGTCGACGACCGCGACCATCGCGAACGTCGGGCCGGCGGCACTGTCCGGCTTGCCGACGTCGAGCGTGACCGACAGCGTGGACGACGACCGCACCTCCCTCGGCGCCTCGAGCTTCACGTTCTGCGTGAACTGCGTCGGCACGACGCGCGCGTTCGCGATCCCGAACGCGCGGTCGGGCAGGAACGCGTCCTTGCTCTCGAGGTGCGGATCTTTGACGACGAACGCGCTGACGTAGACGTTCGGCGCGAACTGGTCGAGCGTGAAGCTCCACGACAGCTCGCCGCTGTCGACGTCCTTCCATTCGCTGGTGACGACGTGATCGGTCTCGACCGTCCACAGCACCTTGCCGCGATACGGCGTCTTCGCCTTGACCGCGACCGGCTTGCCGAGCTCGATGTCCTTCGGCAGATCGAGCGCGAGCTGTGTCGGCTTCGCGGGGCGCGGCGTCGCGTCCGTGCGATAGCCGTAGCGATAACCTTCTTCGCCCCATTCGTAATAGTAGTAGGGATACGTCGGCTCGAGCTCGAGCTCGGTCTTCGCCTTGCCCGCCTTGACGCGCACGACGTAGCCGGCGTCGGTCTCGTTCGGCGTGACATCGAAGTGGAACTTGCCGCCGGTGACGGTCGCGATCTGCTTGCCCTCCGGCACCGGCCGCACCCAGCGATCCCAGCGCGATTCGCCGGTGTCGTCGTCGTAGCCGTAGCTGTACTCGCCTTCGAGGTGGAGCAGCTCGACCTGCACGCGCTCGATCGCGGCCGGCATCGGCTTGCCGGTCCAGTCGACGACCATGCCGTCGACCCCGAACGTCTCGCCCGGCGTCGCGTGCGTCGCCTTCGTCTTCAAGCCCAGATAGAACTTCTCGGGGTGCAGCATCACGGTCGTCGACTTCACGGTCGCGCGGCCGCTGCCGGCCTCGAGCACCGCCGCGCTCGCGGTGAGCATGCCGGTCTGCGTGAAGCCGGTGCCTTCCTTGCCCTCGCCGCACTCGAGCGTGGCCTGGCCCTTGATGTCGAGCTGATCCTTCGCCTCGGCGAGCGCCACCTTCTTGCCCTTCGGCGCGACGCCATAGACGAGGTCGGCGTTCTCCTTCGGCACGAACCGCGCCGGCTCGATCGAGCAATCGAGCTCGACGCCGCTGTCGAGCGCGCTGCCGCCGAACAGATACTGCGCGCTGACGTCGATCGCCACCTTCGAGTCGACGAGCGCCTCGGCGTGCTTCGGCGTCGCCGTCACCTTCATGCGCTCGGGCACGAACTCCTCGACGGCGAGGTCGTACGACGCGAGCGGCTTGTCCGCGACCAGGAGCTCGACGCGCCAGTGGCCGGTATCGGCGAACGCGGGGAACGCTTCGTCGAGCGCGAGCACGCCGGCCGCGTTCGGCTTGAGCGTCACCTTGCGCACGACCTTCGCGCGCGGATCGATCACCTTGACGTCGATCGGCAACGCCGTGTCGGGCGCGCGATCCTTCGCGTCGCGCACGACCGCGACGACGTGCGCGGTATCGCCCGGGCGATACACGCCGCGATCGCTGTAGATCGCGGCGCGATACGGGGTCTCGGTCGTGTACGGCAGGCCCGACGTGCTCGACTCGGTCACGTCGGCGCGCAGATCGGCGTAGCGGATGTACGTGAGGTCGTCGCCCTTGCGCGCGATCAGCGCGAACGGCTCGGCCTGATCCGGATCGGCGTCGGCGTTCGCGGCGAGCGTGCAGCCGGCCGAGCCCGTGGTCGTGCAGCGGGCGACGACCTTGCCGCTCTTGCGAACGAGGCTGACGTCGACGCCGTCGAGCAGCTCCGCGGATTCCATGCCGAGCGCCCACACGTGCACGGTCTGGTCCCACGGCTTGCCCGGCGGCGCGCTCTTCTTCGCGACGAGCGACATGTTCGTGAGCAGCAGGCGCGACGTCGTCTGCGCGCCGGTCGCGACCAGCTTGAGCTCGAGCACGCCCTTCGTGGTCGCCGGCAGCAGCGACGCGACGTCGATCCACGTCTGCGCTTGCGCGTCGGGATCGCCGTGCAGCGGGATCGTCTTCTTCAAGATCACGTCGCTCGTGCGCTCGTCGGCGGCGTCGGTCGCGTCGTTGCCCATCCAGTAGATCAGGTTCTCGGGCGGCACCTGACGCACCACGAGGTTCACGGCGTCGACGTTGACGTGCTTGATGCCGAGGTTGTCCCACGCGCTGCGCGGCAGATAGCGGCCGCTCGAGGCGAACGACAGCTGCGCGCGGCGCGCCGGCACCGCGACCGACGTCGCGAACGGCGCGAGCAGCACGCCGCCGTCGATCGAGACCACGCCCGGATCGATCCGCACCTTGTACGTGCCGCGCTTGAAGTCGCCGAAGATGCGAAACCCGGCGCGCCCGCCCGTGATGTACGTCTTGCGCACGGCGGGCGTGAAGTGGATCTTCGCGATCGCGTCGTCGTCGAGCTGGCAGCGCTGCGACAGATCGTAGAAGCCCTCGTCCTCGTAATAGCTGCGGTGGCCGGGCGGCGCGGCCTCGTCGTTGCACACGACCTCGAGGTAGAAGCCGTTGCCGCCTTCGACGAGCTTCGCGGTCTTGATCGAGATCGTCTTGTCGTCGGCGACGACGTACTCGAGCCGCGTCGCGGGCGAGTGCGCGCCGAGCAGCGAGCCGACGGACTTCGCCGTCGCCGCGAGCTTCGCGCCGACCTTCGTCTTGGCGTCGGTGAACTGCACCGCGAGCACGTTCTGCGGCCGGCGCGGCAGGACCATGATCGACCGCGTCGCGGTGCCGTCGATCGTGAACGCGAACGCGCCCGCCGCCGTCGCCGGCAACACCGCGCCCGAGAACGCGATCTCCATCGTGACCGTGTGCTTGATCGGATCGATGTCGGTCGGCGCCCAGCCGAGCACCTCGAACTTGGGCGTGTGGAACGTGTACGTCCAGGCCTCGCCCGACGCCGGCTGCAGGATGCCGTCGCGCGTCTCGAGCTTCGCGAGCTCGATCTTGTAGTCGGTGTCGAAGTCGAACGGCCGCGCCGGCGTGAACGTCAGCTCGGACTCGGCGCTGTACGTCAGCGTGCCGGCCGTCTCGGGCGTGATCTTCACCTGCGAGGCCGCGCTGACCTCGCCGACATGCTCGCGGTCGACGATCGGCGCCGCCAGCTCGATCACGACCGACGTCGGCACCGTGCGGTCGGCGCCGAGCTCGTGGATCACCGGCGCGACCTTGTTCGGCGTCACCGCCTCGCGCTTCGGCGCTTCGTCGCCGCCCTTCGCCGAGCCACCGCCGCCCCCGGTCTTCGCCGCCGCGCCCGAGCCATCGTCGTCGAGCTTGGACTTGTTGCCGCTACATGCCGCGAGCGCGATCAGCGCGCCCGCCGCCAGCCACCGAGTCATCATGTTGGTCCTCTATCTGCCGCTCAACGCGCGCGTGACCGCCGTCATTCCCTACGGCAGCGCACGATACCCGATCACGGCGTCGGCGATGCGCCGCCGGACCCAGCTTGCATCGCTTTCATCAAGCAGTCGCTCAACCGCGTCGTGAAGTCGGACAGCTGCTTCCGTTGTTCGGGCGTCAGATTGAGGTTCCTCAGCTCCGGCGATATCGACGCGTTCCACTGTTGGAGGTCGTTGGTGACCGTCATCGCGCAGCTGTAGTCGGAGCATCGGCACATCTGATCGACGTAGTCCTCGAAGCCGGCCAGGAGCTCGCCGAACGGATCAGCCTTCGGCGGCGGCGCGGTGAGCGCGATCCGCGACGTCGGTGCCGGCTCCGGCTCGCTCGCTTCCTGCTGCGGGTCGTGCGGCGCCGGCGCGTCGCGCCAGCACGCGACGAGCCACAGGCACACCAGCGCGCGCATTACTGGATCGAGGCCGGAACCGTCCAGTACGGACTGATGTTGTCGGCCTGGGTGTCTTGACCCGGCACCCACATCGGCGGCGCGCTCGGATCGGTCGGCGTGCCCGATCCCGACAGCGCCGCCTTGCTGAGCGCCGAGATCCAGATCTGCTTGCACTGGTTCACGCCGTTCGCGACGCACGTCGCGTTCGTGTTCGCGGCCGTGACCTCGTGCCCGTAGTTGCGTTCGCTCGAGAACACGATCCAGTAGTAATCGCTCGTGTTGCCGGGCGCCCAGTGCGGCCACGTGATGTCGGAGTCACTCGTGCCGCCGTTCAGGCTCGTCAGATCGATCGCCCACGCGCCGGTCGGGTTCGTGAGCATCAGGCGCTGGCCGGGTGTCGGCGCCTGGTGGGCGGTCAGGTCGCGCCAGCCCGCGCGCGCGGCATCGAACACGACGAACTTGCCGTCGGGCGAGAACGACGGGAAGAAAAAGTTCTCGTAGCTCCCGCCCGGCAGCGTGATCGGATTCGCGACGATGAAACTCGGCTCGCCGAACACGTGCATGCCGCCCGAGTACTGGTAGGTCATCGTCGCGATCGTGCTGTCCGTGATGTCGACGGTCTGGCCGGTGTGCGGCGTCGACGCGAACACGACCGTGCTGCCATCTGCGGACCAGTCGGGCATCAGCGCGGAGCGTGCCGGCGAGCCCGGCCCGTGGAGCGCGACCGTCCCGATGTTCGACACGATCGGCGCGCCGGTGTCGGGATCGAACAGCTCGAGGTTGCCGCCGCCGATCGTCACGATCGCGACCGACGCGCTGTCGTCGGGGAACGGGTTGCCGACCGGCGAGAACGTCGTGTACGTGCCGGCGATCGCCTCGTTGTCGGCGTTGACGATCTCGTTCCACTGCATCGCGACCGGGTCGTATTTCAGGAACCCGACGTACTCCGCACCGCAGTTGTTGTTGACGCAGCGCGAGTAGCCCAGGCGCGTGCCGGCACGCGACAGCGAGTGACACGCCGTACAGTTGCCCTCGACCTGCGTCGGCGCCCCGGTCGCGCCGAACACCTGGCTCATGATGCTGCCCTGCGACGATGCCCACCAGTAGATCGCGGATTGATCGATCGTGTCGTGCGAGATGCCGAGCGTGATCGGCGGCGCGGCATACTTCGTCGCCGGCGCGGCCTGAACGAGACCTTCGAGCGTGATCTGCAGGTGATCGCCGGCCGCGGTGCCGGCGATCGCGGCCCAGTCGGCGCTCGCGAGCGTCGATTGCACGTCGCTCGTGTAGACGTCGATCGTCGCGAACGTCGACGTCAGCGCGAGGTGGAACAGATCGTCGTTGTTCGCGGCCCACTGGATCTCGATCGGCGGCAGGTTCAGCGGCGAGATCGCGCCGTCGAGCGGATACTGCAGCGTCGGGGTGTGGGTCGGATCGGTGCCGGCGGTCGCGGCGCCGAACAGCATCGCGGCGTTCGACGGCGTGCCCGACCCGGTCGTGACCGAGCCGGTCAGGTTCACGATGAGCTCGGCCGTGCCGGTCTGGCCGCCGCAGGTCGCGGTCACCGCGGTCTTGCCGCCGTGCGGACCGACCGTGACGGTCGCGCCGAGCGTGCTGCCGAACGCGGGATCGATCGCGAGGCCGCAATCGGACGTGATGTCGGTGCGTCGGCCATCGACGGTGCCGAACACCTGGTAGTCCTGCATCGCGCTGCCGCCGAGCGCGACCGTGAGCGTTGCCTGCGGCGGGTCGACTTCGATCGCCCCGTACGACGCGTCCGCGCCGCCGCCGCTGCCGTGATGGCTGCATGCGACCGACGACAACATCAACGCGCACGCGAGGCGAGCCATGGCCACATCGTAGCGCAGCACCGTGCTAGCGTTTGCGCCTTTCGAGGAGGATCAGGTGGACAAGACCGACATGCACGTACCGCCGCCGGAAGCCGTGTTGATGCAGATGACGATGGGGAAGTTCGTCTCGAAGGCGATCTCGGTGATCGCGACGCTCGGCGTCGCCGATCACGTCGCCGGCCCGACCGCGGTCGGCCAGCTCGCGTCGGCGACCGGCGCGAACGCCGACGCGCTGTATCGCGTGCTGCGCGCGCTCGCCGCGGTCGGCTTGTTCGCCGAGACCGCGGGGAAGAAATTCGCGCTGACACCGGTCGGCGAGGTGCTGCGCACCGACCATCCGCACTCGATGCGCGCGATGTGCCGCATGCTGAACGATCACTGGAACTGGTCGGCGTGGGGTGCGTTCGAGCACTCGGTGCGCACCGGCGAGAGCGCGTTCCAGCACGTGTTCCACGAGCGCGGGTTCGATTACTTCGCGAAGCATCCCGAAGAATCGCGGATCTTCGGCGAGGCGATGACCTCGCTCACGCTCGGCGTCTCGGCCGCGGTGGTCGAGGCCTACGACTTCTCGTCGATCGAGCACGTCGTCGACGTCGGTGGTAGCCACGGCATCCTCGCGTCCGCGATCGTCGCGCGCTACCCGCAGCCGCGCGCGACCTTGTTCGATCTCCCGCACGTGATCGAGGAAGCCAAGCCGCGGCTGGCGCCGCACCCGCACGCAGGCCGGATCGCGACGGTCGCCGGCAGCTTCTTCGAGCCGCTGCCGAAGGCGGACGCGTACATCATGAAGAGCATCATCCACGACTGGGACGACGCGAGCTGCGTGAAGATCCTCACGCAATGCCGCACCGCGATGAAGCCGGGCGGCCGCGTGCTGATCGTCGAGAGCATCGTCACCGATGCACCGCAATCGGCGTTCGTGAAGCTGCTCGATCTCGAGATGCTCGCCGTGACGCCCGGCGGCCGCGAGCGCACCGAGCCGGAGTACGCCGAGCTCCTGCGCGGCGCCGGGCTGGTCATGACGCGCGTCGTGCCGACGCGCGGCCCGTTCAGCGTGATCGAAGGCCGCGCCGGGTAGCTGGGGTCGGCCGACACGTCGCACGCGGAAGCCGGCATGGCCTGGCTACTCGAGTCGCGCGCGCTAAGTGGGGCAAATCTGGTCGCTCGGCTTGGCGTGCAGCGTGCTTCAGCTGCCCGCGATGCGCGCGTCAGCCCTCGTCCTCGTCGTTCTCGCCGCTTGCGCCACCGCCGGCGACGATTCGGTCACCGAGCTCGATCCCGGCCCGCCGATGGGCAAGAACGACTCCGCCGACATGCCGGGCCTGCCCGTCGCGGGCGACTACACCGCGTCGCAGGCGTGGGTCGTGACGAACCAGTGGGAAGACACCGACACGCCCGACGCGCAGGCCGCGGGCATCGCGTGGTCCGCGAACAGCGGGCTCGACTGGGATCAGAAGTTCGCCGCGTGGGTCGGCTCGCTGCAGCAGATCCCGAACATCGACAACTCGTTCACGACGATCACGCTGTCGACTCCGTTCGGAAAATCCGTGCCGGGCCCCAAGCTCGACTGCGCCGATCTCGCGATCCTGCTCCGGTTCTCGTTCGCCGCCTGGTACCACCTGCCGATCTACTTGGTCGGCTTCGACGGCTCGACGCCGGTGTTCTTCGGCCACTTCGGCGTGCGGACCGCGGCCGGCGTGTGGTCGCACGCGCCGCTGTTCTCGCAGTACAAGGATTACGAGACCGAGTCGCCCGCGCAGTACGGCGCGTCGTGGCCGCAGGATGCCTCCCTGCGCACGAGCGGCATCTCGCCGGGCGATCAGCTGCCGTTCCTCGGCCCGAACGCGCGGCTCGGCGCGTTCCTCGACGAGATCCATCTGAACAAGCGCGCCGCACGTCTCGTGATGTTCGCGCAGGCGTACCTCGGCTCGCACAACATGGTCGACAGCCGCAACACGTACAACCTCGTGCCCGAGGCGCTGCGTACCGGCGACGTGCTGATGTTCGCGCGCGCGCCGACCGTCGACGGTCACACCACGATCGTCACGCGCGTCACCGCGCCGTCGCCCGGCCACATCCAGGCCGAGGCGATCTACGGCAACGATCCGCCGGCGCAGCCCGAGTGGCAGGACCCTCAGGAGACCTACGCGCTGTTCACCGATCCCGAAGCGGGCGGGCCCGATCTCAACACCGCGTACGGCGGCAACACGCCGTACTCGCACCTGAACGGCGGGCTCAAGCGGTTCCGCGTCGCGAAGAACATCGGCGGGCAGTGGATGAACACGTACATGGACGCCGACAAGGCGAGCTGGATCGACGACACCGACTACGACGCGATCGCCGCGCGCGTCGCGACGTTCGCGGAGCTCATGGGCACGGCCGATCCGTCCGCCCAGCGCGACCAGCTGCTGTCCGTGATCCAGCAGAAGCGCGCGTACCTGATGGAGCACCCGTCGTCGTGCGCCGCGCGCACCGATCGCGAGACCGCGTTCGCGTCGCTGTACCAGCTCATGTCGCAGAGCTTCGGCATGGATCAGACCGCGGTCGACGCCCAGTACCGCGTGCTCGACGACTACGTGTTCGCGCCGCTCGATTACGCGCACTCGCGCACGTGCTGCTGGGACAACACGAACGCCGCGATGTACTCGATCATCGAGGCCTACGAGCAGAGCCTGGCCACGAACGGCTGCGTCGATCCGACCGTGTTCGCGATGACGAACGGCGGCTACGACGCGTTCGCGAGCTACGCGCAGTCGTCCGGCCAATCGTCGAGCTGGCTGCCGTGGAGCGCGGACGAGGAGTGCGATCAGGCCGGCGCCAGCGACGATGTCGTGTTGCCGGTCGCGGGGTTGACACCCTGGTGCTCGCTGCCGCAGAACTCGAGCGGAAACTAGGCACGTCGCCGGCTAGCGATGTTATCGTGGTCCGGTGAGGGCGTTTGCGGCGCTCGTGCTAGCCGTGTGCGGGTGTTACCACCCGACGGTGGCATCCGACGTGCCGTGCGGCACCGGCGGCGCATGTCCGAACGGCCAGAGCTGCGACTTCACGCAGACGCCGCCGACCTGCACCTCCGGTGATGGCGGCACGTCTCGAGGCTCCGACGCGAACATCAGCATCATCGACGCACCGCCCGACGGCAAGTCGACGGTGCTTCCCGATGCCCGCCAGCCCGACGCGTTCGTCGTGCCGATCGCGTACGTGCAACACGACACCGTCAAGCCGACGACCTCGCCGACGACGCTCACGTTGCCCAGCATGGTGACCGCGCACGACACGATCATCGTGTGCTTCAACTTCCCGACGTCGGCGGGCGCCTCGCTGACCTCGCTCACCGACTCGCTCGGCAACACGTACAACGTCGTCGTCAACAACGTGGTCGGCAACAGCGAGCAGCACTACATCGCGGTCGCGTACGACGTGGCGGGCGGCGCCGACACGCTGTCGCTCGCGCTCAGCGCGACGGTGAGCGGGGCCGACATGCTGGTCGTCGAGTACTCCGGGATCGCGAGCACGAACGCGTACGACGTCGACGCGTATGCCTCGGGGACCACCTCCACGGCCATGACGACGATCTCGAGCGGCACCGCGACGACGACGTTCGCGCACGAGCTGATCGTGGGTTATGCCGAGGCGCCGAGCGCGACCATGGGCACCGGCTTCACGATGCGCGCGATGCAGTCGGGCAACATCGTCGAGGATCGCGAGGTGTACGCGACGGGTACGTACGCGGCGACTGCGGTCACGGGCGCGGGTGGCTGGGAGATGCTGATGGCCACGTTCAAGGGCCAGTAGTCGCTCGTCGTCAATCGCGCGAACGCGATGCGCAGCTTGACCTCGAGGCGATCGAGCGCCGCGTACAAGGGGCGTCGCTTCGCGTGCGAGCGCGAGCAAATTAGCAAAGTTCAGCTTCCGGTCGCGGTCCACGTGACGGGATAGACCAGGCTCTGGCCGGTCAGCTTGAACGTCTCGGATGCGCCGGGCTCGGCGATCTCGACGCCCCACGAGTACTGCGTGCCGTCGACGACCGCGTCGCTGCCCTTTTGCGGCGTGTTGAACGTGCCCTGGAACTGCGCGGAGCCGCTCGTCGTCGCATCCGAGCTGTACCAGGGATCGCCGATCTCGTTGCCCGAACCGTAGACCTCGAGCTTGGTCGACGTGCCTTTGCCGAACGTGAACGTCGTGGGCAGCGCGCCGCCGCTGCCGGTGGTCGGCGCGAACGCGCTGTAGTCGAACGCCATCTCGACCGCCGGCGCGCTGACGTCCGCGCTGAGCGCGTAGCTGGCGGTGAGCATGCGGCGCAGCACCTTCGCCTTGCTCGGATCGATCTGCGAATCGCTCTTCAGCTCGTACTGCGGGTTCTGGATCTGCAGGCGGTAGTTTCCGGGAGCCGCTTGCAGGTCGTACGTGCCGTCGGCGGCGGTCGTCGCGCGATCGACGAAGTAGTGATGGGACTGCGGCTCGTCGCGCTCGAGGACGACGAGGAATCCGGCGGTCGCCGTGCCGCCGACCGTGACCTTGCCGGTCACGTGAAACAGCGTCGGCGCACCGTTCGTCGGGACGGTGAGCTGCGAGCACGGGTTCGGATCCTTGCTCGAGTACGTCGGCGACGCGCTGGGGCAGAGCGCGAACGCCGACTGCGCGGGATCGACCGCGTAGCGCTCGAGCGTCGTCGGGTTCTTCGCGTCGGCATCGCCGACGACGTGGAGGATGTACAGGTACTGGCCGGGCGGCAGCTGGACGGTGCCGGTCCACGTGTCGCCGCTGGCGGTCAGCGAGACCAGCGGAGACGACCAGTCGCTCGACATGCCGAAGCCGCCGAGCACGTCGACCGAAGTCACCCCGCTCCAGCTCGGCGTGTACGTGAACGTCACGGTCTGGTCGCCGCTCGCAGCGGCATCGATGGCCGCATCGGGACCCTCTGGTGCAGCGGCATCGGGCTGCGACGACGCCGCGTGATCGGAGCCGCACGCGGCGAGCAGGGACAGGCCAAGCAAGCAGGTCTTCGCCATGATGAACGCACCTACAGCAAGCGCGAGGCCACGCGATCGCTGCGGCGGCTCGCGCGGTTACCGTCGCGTGCTGTGGCGAGCCACCGACATGCTGTCGGGCGCGCCCGACATCACCGTGACGGCGCATACCGATTCCGCGCCGTGTCAAGGCAAGACCGGAGGTCGCGTGCAACATCGCGACGACTCGGGGCCCGTGCACGGATCGCGCACGGAGCACGTCAGCGCCTGCCAGCGGGTATCGCTGTATGGCGCTCACCGCGCACGCGACAGTCCGGGCGTGGACGACGAGGCTCAGCGGGCGCGCGCGGTGCGGATCCTGGTCCGCTCGCTGTACCGCGACCTCGTCGCGCAAGGCTTCGACGACAAGCAGATCCTCGCGGTCGCGATCGAGCTCGTGGGCAAGGTCACCGAGAAGCTCGCCGGCGAGACCACGCAGCGGCGCGCGTGATCCGCCCGGATTCGACCTAGAGTCGCGGCTCCACCAAGGAGACCGCGATGAGCCTCACGTTCTACACCGCACCACAGTCGACCGCGACGATCACCGAAGTCGTGTTTGCCGAGCTCGGCATTCCTCACGAGCGCGTCGTGCTCGACATCCGCGCGAAGGACACCACCAAGCCCGAGTTCATCAAGCTCAACCCGAACGGCAAGGTTCCGGTCGTCGTCCACGACGGCACCGTGATCTTCGAGTCGGCGGCGATCACGATCTATCTCGGCGAGACGTTCGGGATCGAAAAGAAGCTGTGGCCGACCGGCGCCAGGCGCGGAGACGCGATGAAGTGGGTGGTGTGGGCGAACGTCACGCTCGGCGACGCCGTCTACCGGGTCGGTCGCAACTCCGGCACCTGGGTACCGGCCGACCAGCAGAACGCGAAGGCGTGCGAAGCGGCCGCCAAGGAGATCCAGGAGCTGCTCGGCATCCTCGATCACGAGCTCGCGAACAAGGCGTTTCTGACCGGCGCCGACTACACGCTCGCCGATGCGCATGTCAATTCGTTCCTCGATTGGCTGCGCTACCAGAAGATGGACTTCTCGAAGTTCTCCCACCTGAACGCGTGGGCCGCGAAGTGCGCTGCGCGGCCGGCGTACCAGAAGGTCAACGCGCACTGATTCGATAACTCGATCTGCACACGTGTGCATGATTCGTACGCGCGCGTACCGCCGATCGCAGTGCGCGCGCGGTCGGCGTGAGGAATGCCACGTGCACGCGGTTGCCAGCGATGTCCAAGCTCGTGCGCGCATCTTGCGCGCTGTTGTTGTTGGCGTGTGGCACCACGCCCGATGATCGACCCGAGACGATCGACTACATCGTCAACGCGATCCTCGCGCCGCAGTGCGCACAGGCAAGCTGCCACACCGCGGTCGCGAAGGCGCACAGGCTCGCGTTCGACACCGTCGAGGACGCGCAGGCGGCATTCGCCTCGCCCCAGAACTGCGGAATGATGATGTGTCCGATGATCGTTCGGGGCGATTCCGAGCAATCCGACCTCTACCTCGTGCTCACCGGCGCGCGCAACGCGATGCCGCCGGTCTCGCCGCTCCCGCACGCCGACATCTACTTGATCCAGAGCTGGATCGACGACGGCGCGGCCGGGTACACGGGCCCGTGAGGGCGGTCGTCATCGCGGCCGCGCTCGTCGTCGCGACGCGGGCGGCGCGGGCGTACCCGCAGTTCCAGCTCAGCAAGGATCAGACGTGCACCGCGTGCCACATCGATCCCGCAGGCGGCCTGTTGTTGAACGAGAACGGCCTGTCGACCGCGCAGAGCATCGCGACGTACGACGTGCCCCCCGAGGCCGCGCACGGCGCGCTCGTCGGGCCGAGCTGGCTCGAGGCCGGCGCCGAGCTGCGCGCGGGTGCCGGCTTCGTCGACAGCGGTCGCGGGCCGGGCGGTGGCGCCTATCCGATGCAGGCCGACGGCGAGGTCGCGCTGCACGGCCACGGCTTCACGCTCATGGGCACGTTCGGACCGCAGATGGCGAGCAGCGCGTCGGACATCATCGCGAGCCGCGAGCACTGGCTGATGTGGCAACCCGACGCGTCGTCGACCGACGGCCTGTACATCCGCGTCGGTCGCTTCCTGCCGGTGTTCGGATTGCGCCTGGCCGAGCACGACGTGTACACCCGCCAGTACGGCCCGACGCCGCTGTACGGCGAGGCGTACGGCGCCGCGGTCGAGTACATCGAACCGGGCTGGGAAGTGCACGCGACCGGCTTCGTCCACGATCCGATCCAGGACTCGGTGCAAAAAGGCGACGGCGGCGCGCTCTACGGCGAGGCGCGGATGACGAAGGCGCTGTCGCTCGGCCTCGAAGGGTTCTACGCGACGAGCGATGTCGACGCGCGCTGGTACGGCGGCGCGACCGCGAAGTACTGGATCGCGCCCGTGCTGTTCGAGGCCGAGGTGATCGCGATCCGCCAGTCGTTCGATGCCGGCAGCGCGCGCGACCAGCTCGCGAGCTACCTGGTCGGGTCGTGGTTCGTGCACGACGGCTGGATGGTCGACATCGGCGTGGGGCAATTCGACGAGGATCTTCACGTCGCGAAGGTCGACCTCGAGTGCCTCGACGCGAACGTGCACTGGTTCCTCACGTCGCACTGGGAGCTGCTCGAGACCAACCGCGTGCAGACGATCGCGCTCGGCACGGGCGGCGCGACGTCGGGCTTCGCGCTGTTGCAGTTCCACTATCGACTGTAAGATAGAGGAGGTGACCAGCACGGCGAGCACGGAGCCGGTGGCGTCGTCGGCGGCCGATGCCAGCCTCGCGGTCGGCACCGAGGTCGGCGAGTACGTGATCGACGCGTCGATCGGCAAGGGCGGGTTCGGCACGGTGTATCGCGCGACGCATCCGGTGATCGGCAAGCAGGTCGCGATCAAGGTGCTCGCGCTGCGGTTTTCGGCGGATCCCGCGATCCTGTCGCGCTTCCAGGCCGAGGCGAAGGCGGTCAACCAGATCAGCCATCGCAACATCATCGACATCTTCTCGTTCGGCCAGCTCCCCGACGGCCGCAGCTACTACGTGATGGAGCTGCTCGACGGCGAGCCGCTCGATCGCATCCTCGCGAAGGGCCCGCTACCGCTCGCGAAGGCGCTGCCGATCCTGCGCGGGCTCGCCCGCGCGCTCGACGCCGCGCACACCAAGGGCATCGCGCACCGCGATCTCAAGCCCGAGAACGTGTTCCTCGCGCGCGACGCCGATGGTGCGCGTTATCCCAAGCTCCTCGATTTCGGGATCGCGAAGCTGCTCGCGCCCGTGCCCGCAGACGAGGTGCGGCATCACACCGGCACCGGCGTGCCGCTCGGCACGCCGATGTACATGTCACCGGAGCAGTGTCGCGGCCGCGAGATCGATCATCGCACCGACATCTACTCGTTCGGCGTGATGACGTATCGCATTCTCACCGGCGAGTATCCGTTCGTCGGCGACTTCATGGACCTGATGATGAAGCACACGAGCGAGGAGCCCGAGCCGCCGTCTCGCCACGTGCCCGCGCTGCCCGCGTCCGTCGACACCGCGATCGCGTGGATGATGAAGAAGGATCCGGCGGAGCGTCCGCCGACGCTCGCCCGAGCCGTGGCCGCGCTCGATCCGCACGCGATCATCAGCGGGTCGCAGCGCCCGCGCCCGCCGACGGCGGCTCCCGTCGTCGCGCGCCGTTCCCGCGTGCCGCTGTTCGCCGCGCTCGGCCTCGCGCTCGCAGCGGGCGGCGTGCTGACGTGGTGGCTCGTGCAGCGCGAGCCCGCTCCAGCGCCCGCACCGGTGGCCGCACCCGCCGCCGCCGCACCCGGCGCCGCCGCCGCACCCGCTGCCGCTGCCGCACCCGCCGCCGCTGCCGCACCCGCTGCCGCACCCGCCGCCGCCGCACCCGCTGCCGCCGCCGCACCCGCTGCCGCTGCCGCACCCGCTGCCGCCGCCGCACCGAAACCGATCGCGAAGCTTCACTCCCGGCCAGCTCCCGCACAGCCGCCGCCGCGGCCGCAGCAGCCGCCCGACGACAGCCACGACTCGATCATCCCGCTCACGCACGACTCGTTCACGAAGCCGAGGCAATGATCGAGCTCGACGAGACTGCGGTGTCCGAGCCTCGCCAGCACGCGGCGCAGATCGCCGCCGGCGAGCACCTCGGCAAGTACGTGCTGCAGCGGCCGCTCGGCTCCGGCGGGATGGGCATCGTGTGGGCCGCGCGCGATCCCGATCTCGATCGCGAGGTCGCGATCAAGCTCCTCCGTCACGACGGCCGCGAGCAGCGCACGCGCCTCCTGCGCGAGGCGCAGGCGATGGCGAAGCTCAAGCATCCCAACGTGCTGGTCGTGCACGAGGTCGGCAGCGCCGGCGATCGCGACTACATCGTGATGGAGCTC
>Ga0335083_10001251_pt1 | contig 35534 bp, 36 predicted proteins | sample Lox_Sample_42_FD_206716 | JGI IMG/M metagenome (GOLD analysis project Ga0335083, IMG submission 206716) | Soil microbial communities from Loxahatchee National Wildlife Refuge, Florida, United States - Lox_Sample_4.2 | ecosystem: Environmental > Terrestrial > Soil > Wetlands | place: USA...
GATGTTCTCGAGCAGCAGGTCGCCGAAGTCGGCGGCGTTGAGAATCTTCAGCCGCTCCTGATAGGCGAGGTAGAGCTTCTTGCCCTTGCCGTTGGCAAAGGCCGCGGCTTCGCCGGCCGGCACCTGTTCGGGCGTGAGCCCGCGGTTCTTCCAGCCGTCGATCAGCATCGCGAGCACGCGCGCCGGCCAGCGCTTCTCGTCGATGGCCTCGGCGGCGATCAGCTGCTTCATCAGCCGGATCTGGTCGTCGACGTCGAGAATGGTGAAGTCGCTCTTGAGGCCGACGAGCTCGGCGTGCCGCCGCAGCACCTTCACGCCGATCGAGTGGAAGGTGCCGAGCCACGGCATGCCCTCGACGACCTGGCCGACCATCAGCTGCACGCGCTCCTTCATCTCGCGCGCCGCCTTGTTGGTGAAGGTGACGGCGAGGATCTGGTTCGGCCGCGCCCGGCCGAGGGTGAGGATGTGGGCGATACGGGTGGTCAGGACCCGCGTCTTGCCGGTGCCGGCCCCGGCCAGCACCAGCACCGGGCCGTCGAGGGTCTCGACCGCCTGCCGCTGCTCGGGGTTTAAGTCGGCAAGATAGGGCGCCGCGCGCTGCCCCAGCGCCCGCGCCGCGATGCCGCCGGCGGCGGGCTGTGCCAAGTCCTTCTCAACAGGGAGTTTTTTCGCTTCGGCCATGGTTCGCGGTGATTCTGTCACCGCAACATGGCACCTGGGAGGCACAAATGGGAGAGGCGGCGGCCCAAGCTGGGGACCGCCGCCTCGTCGTCTCAGCCCCGCCGGATCAGAGTTCGTCGCGCAATTCGCCGCCCAGCATGCCGGCCAAGGTCGCCGCCACGGCGCCGAACAGTAGCGCCATGAACGACCAGAACGCCACGAAGGACGCCGCTTTGCGGGCGGCGTCGGCGTCAACAACGGCGGCGGCGGCGCCTGTCGTTGGCGTGTGCGTGCCGAGAACGGCGGCAAACAGGACGACCGCTGTCAGAATACCGACACCGACCACCCAGGCCATGAAGCCGTGCGCTGCGTCGCGGAATTTGGTTTCCGGGCCGGGGATGTGATCGCGGATGCGCAACCGCGCGGCGATATAGCCGCCCACCGCATAGGCGCAGGTCTCCGAGAAGATCAGCCAGATGGCGCCGCCGATCGACATCGTCGCGGCGCTCGGGCCGGAGTAGGGGGAGGTAATGGCAAAGCCGATGCCACTGCCCAGCGATATGAAGATGAAGGCGACCGCCCAGGCGGCCAAAGCGCCGGCGATCACGGTGCTCCAGGTAAAGGCGCTGCGCACGGCCGGCGCCTGCACGTTTCCGGCAACAATCGTCGTGTCAGTCATGTTCGCTCCCGCACTGATCGAGGACCAAGGTTTCGCTCGATGTAACAGCCGGGAACTCGCTTGGTTCCGCGCTGCCCCTTTGCGAGGCAGTCGTGGAACCTTTGCCGGGCGGCAACATTAGCGAGCGAAAGGCAACCAACCTGGAATCGCTGCCATGCTCAATCTCATCGTGACGCTGCTGATCATCGGGCTGATCGCCGCCGTGCTTGGCTTTGGCGGCATCGCCGGCGCCTCCTTCGGGCTCGCCAAGGCGCTGTTCTTTGTGGTGCTGCTGCTGTTCCTGATCGGGGTCATTTTCGGCACCGTGCGCCGCCGCCCCTTGCTCTAGGCGTCAGGTCTTCCCAGGCATGGCGACGCGTCGGCCGGCGCCTTGCGGCCGCGGCAATTTGTCGTGCGCCTTCTGCATGGCGTCGAGCGCGCCGACGACGTGTTCGGGAAACGGCGCCACCTTTTTCGCCATCATGTCCACACTGAGCGTCATGTTTTCGGACGTGGCGGACAGCCAGCCTTCGGTGGCATGAATCATTTCCTCGAAGGTGTGGATTCGCTTTGCATCGTGGCCGAGAAGTTGCACGCGGACGCGCACCGGATCACCCTGCTTCAACTCGCGCAAATAGCGTACATGTGCCTCGGCCACCATGGTCGAATGCTTGTGCGTCTTCAGATAATCGGGACCGAGCCCGAGCAATTCGTAGAGCTCGTCGATCGCCCGATCGAACAGCACATTATAATAGGCGACGTTGAGATGGTCGTTATAGTCGATCCATTGCGGCTCGACTTTCATCACCGAAGAGACGAACGGGGCGGGAATTTCGCGCATGACGCTTATCCCGCTCGTCCCCGCCGAAGCGGGGACCCAGGGCGGTGCTCATTGGCCTTGAAGAATGTGCTCTGGATTCCCGCTTGCGCGGGAATGAGCGGAGTGTGCGAGGCGCTCATGCGCTGATCGGATAGACCGCCTTTTCGCCCGATAGCACGCGGGCAACGTCGCTTGCGCATTTCGTCTGCAATTCCTCGAGCGCCTCGATCGAATAGAACGCGGTATGTGGCGAGATGATCACGTTATCGCGGTTAAGCAGCGGCGAGTCCTTGGCGAGCGGCTCGGCGGCGACGACGTCGAGCCCGGCGCCTCCAATCTGCCCGGCGTCGAGCGCGGCGATGAGCGCCGGCTCGTCGACGAGCGGCCCGCGCGCCGTGTTCACAAGGTAGGCGCCCTTCTTCATGTTGGCGAAGACGGCGGCATTCATCATGCCGCGCGTCTGCGGCGTCAGCGGCGCATGCACCGAGACATAGTCCGAGCGGTTGAGCAGCGTATCGAAATCGACGCTCTCCACCTTCGCCGCCTTGAACACATCCGGCTTGGCGAAGGGATCGTAAGCAACCACCTTCATGCCGAAGCTTTGCGCCTTCGGCGCCACCAGCCGCGGGATGTGGCCGAAGCCGACAAGGCCGAGCACGGTGCCCTCGATGCGGCGGATCGGCACCACCGCCGGCATTTCCCAGCGGCCCGACTGCACCAGTCTGTTGGACAGCGGGATCTTGCGGATCAGCGCCAGCAGCAGCGCCATGGCATGGTCGGACACCTCGCGAATGCAGTAGTCCGGCACGTAATTGACCTGGATGCCCTTCTCCTTGGCGGCGGCGAGATCGATGTTGTCGACGCCGAGGCCGAAGCGGCCGATCGCCTTGCACTTCGTCGTCTGCGTCAGGATGTCGCGGGTCAGCTTGGCATAGGTGACGAGGATCGCGTCGGCATCGCGGGCGACAGCGAGGATGTCGTCGGCATTGGCGCTCTTGGCCATGCGGTAGCTCGGATTGAGCTTGGCCAGCGCCGCCTTGGCCGGATCGAGCGAGGGAAAAACGCTGTCTGTAATGGCAATCACAGGGCCGGCCATAGACGAGCTCCGCATGGGGACAAAAAGCGGCGAAACCTACGCTAGCGATATTGCCTCGTCCACGCGTTAACCAAACATTAACGATGCCGGGACGCGCGGCCCGACCATGGCTATTCTAGGCCAAAACGCCATGGGAGGCGGAAGGTGCTCGGACGGCTGGCCAGGGCCGCATACCTGCTTGCGATCGCGCTGATGATCGCGGCCTACGCCGCGTCGGCGGCGACGAGCCCGCCGCCGCAGCCGCAGCCCGAGCCGAGCAGCGAAAGCTGGTACTGCTAGCCGTCAATCGGACGCTTGACCGCGGCGCGCAGGGCCGACAGGTTGGCCTTGTGACCCAACCTGGGCTTCAAGAAACGTGACTGCCGACGCCGCCATCGCCGACCGCATGCGGTCCGCCATCCCCGCGGCCATCCGCGAGCTCACCGCCGCCTTCGGCAATCGCGTCGTCACCTCGCAGGCCGTGCGCGAGCAGCACGGCAACACCGTCACCTGGATCGAAAACCAGCCGCCCGACGCGGTGATCTATCCGCAGTCGAGCGAGGACGTGCAGCAGATTGTCCGCATCTGCGCCAAGCACGCAACGCCGATCATTCCCTTCGGCGTCGGCTCCTCGCTCGAGGGCCATGTCAATGCGCCGAGCGGCGGCGTCTCCATCGACTTCCGCGACATGAACAAAGTGCTCGCCGTCCACGGCGAGGATCTCGACTGCGTGGTGCAGCCGGGCATTACCCGCAAGCAGCTCAATGAAGAGCTGCGCGCAAGCGGCCTGTTCTTCCCCATCGATCCTGGCGCCGATGCGTCCCTCGGCGGCATGGCGGCGACGCGCTGCTCCGGCACCAACGCCGTGCGCTACGGCACCATGAAAGACAACGTGATTGCTCTCAAAGTGGTGACGGCGAGCGGCGAGGTGATGAATACTGCGCGGCGGGCGAAGAAGACCTCCGCCGGTTACGATCTCACGCGGCTGATGGTAGGGGCCGAAGGCACGCTCGGCGTCATCACCGAATTGACGCTGAAGCTCTCCGGCATCCCCGAGGCGATCTCCGGCGGCGTCTGCCCGTTTCCCTCGGTCGAGGCCTGCTGCAAAACCGCGATCCAGACCATCCAGTCGGGCATTCCGGTCGCGCGCATCGAACTGCTCGACGCGCTGCAGGTGCGCGCCGTCAACCTGCATTCCAAGCTCGGGCTGCCGGAAACGCCGATGCTGTTCGTCGAATTCCATGGCACCGAGGCCAGCGTCGCCGAGCAATCCGAACGGTTCGGCGAGATCGCCGCCGAGTTCGGCGGCGGCCCATTCGAATGGACGACCAGGCAGGAAGAGCGCAGCCGCTTGTGGGATGCGCGTCATCACGCCGCGCTATCGAATTTCGCGTTGCGCCCCGGCGCCGCGATGATCGCCACCGACGTCTGCGTGCCGATCTCACGGCTTGCCGAATGCGTCAGCGAAACGCAGCGTGACATCGAGCAAAGCCGCATCATGGCGCCGATCGTCGGCCACGTCGGCGATGGCAACTTCCATCTGACGCTGCTCATCGACATGGACGATGCCGACGAGGTCAAGCGCGCCAAGGCACTCAACGAGCGGCTGGTCGAGCGCGCGCTCGCCATGGACGGCACCTGCACCGGCGAGCACGGCGTCGGCCAGGGCAAGATGAAATACATGCTGGCCGAACACGGGCCCGCCGCGCTTGCCGCCATGGCGGCGATCAAGCGCGCGCTCGATCCGCAAAACATCATGAATCCCGGCAAGATCGTCGCGCTCTAGGCTCTGTCATTCCGGGCTCGGCGACACAGATTTGCCGCCAAGACGCGGCAAAAACGCGTTACATTTCAAGAAGCCGGGATCACCACCGCCGGGCTGTTGTGCCCCGGCGCCGGAGTTGGCGTTGCAAACGACACTGCTTGGCCTTGCCATCGCGATCATTCTGGCGCTCGTTGCGGCGCTCGTCGGTCCGCTGCTGATTGACTGGGGCCCGTACCGCTCGGTGTTCGAGGCGGAGGCAAGCCACCTGATCGGCGTCGACATGCGCGTCACCGGCGCGATCGAGGCGCGGCTGTTGCCGTCGCCGCGGCTCACGCTGCGCGACGTCGAGATCGGCGAAGGCGCCGACACGGTCGGCGCCCGAGCGCTGACCATCGAATTTGCGCTCGGCCCGCTGATGCGCGGGCAATGGCACGCTTCGGAATTGCATCTGCGCGGGGCCCGGCTGCACCTTGGCCTCGACGCTGCCGGCCGTCTCAAGGCGCCCAACATTCCGATCAACTTCAGTCCGGAAGCGTTGTCCATCGACCGGCTCAGCGTCGAGGACGCGCGGCTGACGCTCGCCGACGCGCGCAACGGCGGCGAAATCGTGCTCGACAAGATCTGGTTCAACGGCGAGGCGCGCTCGCTCGTCGGCCCGTTCAGCGGCGAGGGCGCCGCGACCGAGGGCGGCGAGCTTTATCCGTTCCGCATCTCCACCGGCCGCGTCAACGACGACGGCGTCAAAGTGCATCTCAACGTCGATCCGGTGATGCATCCGCTCAGCATCGAGGCCGATGGCGCGCTCGCTTTTAGCGGCGCGGCGCCGTCCTTCGACGGCTCGCTCAAGCTTGCGCGGCCGGTCGGCATCGCCTCGCCGCAGGCCGCCGCGGTGTCGCAGCCGTGGCGCGTCAGCGGCAAGATCAAGGTCGGCGCCACTTCGGCGCTGATGCCGCAGCTCGAATTTCAGTACGGCTCGGCCGATCAGGGTTTCAAGCTCACTGGCACCGCCGATTTCAAATTTGGCAGCAAACCGCGCTTCGACGGCGTGCTCTCCGGGAGGCAGATCGATCTCGACCGCGTGCTGGCGGTCGCGCCGGGCGCTTCACCGCCGGTCAGCGCCGTGCGCGCTCTCACTGCCGCGGTTGCCGGCGACTTTCATCCCGCCGTGCCGGTGCGTCTGGGCATCGGCATCGATCGTGTCACGCTTGGCGGCGGCGCGCTCGAGGATGTGCGCGGTGACATCAGCAGCAACAGCAGCGGCTGGAGCCTCGACCGCTTCGCCTTCCAGGCTCCCGGCTTCACGCAGGTGCGCTTGAGCGGCGAACTGGCTGCCGGTGGTCTCGGCTTCAAGGGGCCGGCCGAAATCGACGCCGGCGATCCGAAAATCCTCGCCGCGTGGATCGAAGGCCGGGCGGCGCCGCAGCACAGCGCCATGAAGCCGCTGCGGCTGCGCGGCGACATTGCACTTTCTTCAGAGCGACTTGCCGTCGAGCGCCTCAGCGCCGGCTTCGAGCGCAAGCCGCTCACCGGCAGCCTGCGCTATGACTTTGCCGCCGATCAGCGGCCCGCGCGGCTGGAGGCCACGCTCTCCGCCCCCGAACTCGATGTCGACGCCGCGCTTGCCTTCGCCAAGGCGCTTGCCGCCGGCTCGGATTTGCCGCGGCCCAGGCAGCTCGCGATCGATGCCTCGATCGGCGAGGCGCATTTTGCGGGCATCGACGCCCGCGATGTCGAGGCCCGTGTGCAGGTCGATGGCGATAGCCTGAAAGTCGACCGCATCGCGGCAACCGATCTCGGCGGTAACGCCTTCTCGGCCAGCGGCCGCATCGATGCCGGCGAAGCGCCGCATGGCTTGCTCACTCTCGATCTCGATGCGCCGCGACCCGCCGCGGTCGCCACGCTCGCCGGAAAAATTTGGCCGGATGCGAGCGGATTTGCGGCGGCGCTCGAACGGCTCGGCCATGCCAAGCTGCACGCGAGCCTGGACGTCTCCGGCAACAAGCCCGGCAGCACCAAGGCGCGGCTCGTTCTCGGTGGCGATTTCGGCGCCGTGCATCTCGACGCCAGCGCGCAGGCAAGCGGCGACTGGAACAATCTCTCCGCCGCCGACGTGCAATTGCGGGCGCGCCTCGCGGCGCCCGAGGGCCGGACATTGCTGCAATTGACTGCGCTCGATCGCCTTGCCGCCAGCGGCAGTGGGCCGGGCGAGGTCTCGGTCGAGCTTGCCGGCCCTGCCAATGGCGTGCTTGCCGGCTCCTGGCGTGTGGCTGCCGGCGACGTCGCCTTGGGCTCGCATGTTGCGGTGAGCGGCCGCCGCGTCACCTTGAGCGGACTTGAGGGCAAGCTCGACGGATCGTCCGTTCGCGGCGAACTGATCTTCGACGGCGCATCGCACATCGACGGAACGCTCGCCGCCGACACGGTCGATGCTGCGAGCCTGCTCGGTTCGACGGTCGGCACGCCCGCTTTCGTTGCGGCGACCGACGGCGGCTGGAAGCTGCCGAGCACGGCGTTTTCGGGAGGGCTCCTGGGCATGCTGACCGGGGAGATCGCGCTTACGGCGCAACGTGCCGATCTCGCCCCGCGGCTGATATTGCGCCAATTCCACACGCGGCTGCACTTTGCCAAGGATGCGGTGTCGTTCGACGATATCGGCGGCGAAGTCGCCGGCGGCCGCCTCACCGGAAGGCTTGCGCTGCAGGCAAGCGACGGCGGCCTCGCCGCGCGGGGCAGGCTCGAACTCAGTTCCGCCGATGCCGCGGCCCTCTTGCCCGCGGCGGCACGCCCGCCGATCGGCGGCACACTCGACGTCGCGGCGGATGTCGAGGGATCGGGTTTCAGCCCCGCCGCGTTGATCGGCTCGTTGCACGGCACCGGCAAGGTTGCGCTCCGTGACGGTTACCTCGCCGCGCTGGATGCCGGCGTGATCGACAGCGTCACGCGCGCCGTCGACAACGGTCTTGCGCCGGACATCGCGCATGTCGCCGACGTCGCCGGCAAGGCTCTGCAGGGCGGCCGTTTTCCGGTTCGCCGCGCCGAAGGTGAGATCGCCATCAGCGCCGGACAAGCGCGGCTTGCGGATACTCAGGTTGAAGCCGATGAAGCGCGGCTCGCCATCGGCGGCAATGTCGACCTCACCGACGGCGCAATCGACGCCCGGCTTACGCTCTCCGGTCCGGAACAGCCCGGCGCCGGCCGGCCCGTTATATTCGTGTCGCTGAACGGGCCGCTGGCATCGCCGGAGCGCTCGATCGATGTCTCCGCGCTCAGCGGTTGGCTGACCTTGCGCGCTATCGACAAGGAATCGCGGCGGCTCAAAGCGATCGAGAGCGCCGCCCAGGCGGTGCCGCCGGCGAAAATAAATGAAGCGCCGGCAAGGCCGGCGCCTCTTAATATCAAGCCGCCGGTTGCTCGGTCGGCGCCCGCAGCGTCATTCGGCGCGCAGCATTGACGGCGCCGTGGCGCGCACGCCGATCATGTCGCGGCCAAGATCGTGGCCCTCATGCAGCCGCTGTGCGGCGCCGTCATGTGCGCGGTAATGATCGAGCACGAAAAGGCGGATGGCCGACGACAAGTTGCCATGACGCCGGTCGGTGTCGATCGATGCGACCAGTTCCGACAGCGTCGTTTCGCGTCCGCCGGCGATTTCTTTCAAACCCCTCCAGAACGCATCCTCCAGGCTCACACTGGTCTTGTGCCCGGCAATAACGATAGATCGTTTGACAACGGGCGATTTCATCGGCCGTCTCCTTTTTCGATCCGGTGTTGGTCGAGTTCGCGAGCGGCTTTGGCCTGCTGCGCCGTCTCGAGAGCCCGCGTGCTCTTGCGCTGCCCGTGGGCGAGACGGTTGGCCTGAGCTTTGCGTTCTTGCTGCGAGCGCTTGGCGCGTTTTCTCGCCGTTCGCAGATTGACGATCTCAGCCATCGCGCTTCTCGACAGAATCCGGATACGTGGGCGTTCGGATCCCTCGCGGGAATCAATCCGTAACATTGCACCGACAATGGCGGACGGTGGGATTGTATTCAACACACGGTTAGGTGATTAAATTGCTCAATTTCATGACCATCCATGAATACCGTCATGAAAAACCAGTATTATCTAATGGTATCATCGCACTTAAAAGTGTATCTCTAGTATATCCAAGAGAATTACTGTAAATCGTTGCAAGAATATATGCTGAAAACGTTACGGTAGCTCGTGGTATTCCAAAAATCACAACATAAGGCCAGTAAGATAGCACCGCAAACCGCGTCGCTTTTTCCCAGCTAGTACAGTATCTATTAACGTGTAGCCGTAATTTTCACACGCAAACGTTGCGTTAGCGCCCAGGCACATGTCCGCGCCTCGTCCACAACAATTTACCGCTGGCGACGCTGCCCACGAAAATTTTCAACGCGGCCGCGTCATCTTTTCCGGCCGCACCAGCCGGTCGAACTCCTCGGCGCTGACAAAGCCGAGCCGTAACGCTTCCTCGCGCAACGTGGTTCCATTGGCATGCGCGGCCTTCGCCACCTGCGCCGCCTTGTCGTAGCCGATCTTTGGCGACAGCGCGGTGACCAGCATCAGCGAGCGCTCCAGCAACTCTTCGATGCGTTCACTGTTCGCTTTGATGCCGACGACGCAGTTATCGGTGAAGGAGCGCGCGGCGTCGGCGAGCAGCCCGATCGACTGCAGCATGCAGTAGACGAGCACCGGCTTGAACACGTTGAGCTCGAAATGCCCCTGGCTGCCGGCGACCGCGATGGTGGTCTCGTTGCCGAACACACGGGCGCAGACCATGGTCAGCGCCTCACTCTGCGTCGGGTTGGTCTTGCCCGGCATGATCGAGGAGCCGAGCTCGTTGGACGGCAGGATCAATTCGCCGAGTCCCGAGCGGGGCCCGGAGCCGAGCAGGCGAATATCGTTGGCGATCTTGAACAGAGCCGTGGCCGCCGCGGTCAGCGCGCCGTGCACAAATACATACGCATCGTGCCCGGCCATGTGCTCGAACTTGTTCGGCGCGGATGTAAACGGCATCTTGGTGAGCCGCGCGATGCGCGCGGCGAAGGCCTTGGCGAATTGCGGCTTGGAATTCAGGCCGGTACCGACCGCGGTGCCACCCTGCGCCAACGGATAAAGCTCCGCCATCGCCAGCTTGATGCGCTCGATCGACGATCTGACTTGCGCGGCATAACCGGAAAATTCCTGCCCCAGCGTCAACGGCGTTGCGTCCATCATGTGCGTGCGGCCGATCTTCACGATCGGTGCGAACTCCTTGGCCTTCTTGGCAAGCCCTGCCTGCAGGCCGGCGAGCGCCGGCAAGAGCCGACGCTTGATCTCCATCGCCGCGGCGATGTGCATGGCGGTCGGGATGCTGTCGTTGGACGACTGGCTCATATTGACATGATCGTTCGGATGGATGGGCGTTTTCGCGCCCAATTCGCCGCCGAGCGCAACGTTCGCCTTGTTGGCGATCACCTCGTTGACGTTCATGTTGGTTTGCGTGCCGGAGCCGGTCTGCCAGACCAGTAGCGGGAAATTGTCGTCGAGCTTGCCGTCGGCGATGTGCTGGGCGACGGCGGCAATTGCAGCGGCGCGCTTGCGGTCGAGAAGGCCGAGATCGCGGTTGACTTCCGCCGCCGCGCGCTTGATCAGTCCAAGCGCGTGGATGAGCTCGGTTGGCATGCGCTCGCTGCCGATGCGGAAATTGTGCAGCGAGCGCTCTGTCTGCGCGCCCCACAGCTTGTCGGCGGGGATTTGCAGCGGCCCGAAGGCGTCGCTCTCGGTGCGGGTCTTCGCCGGCGGTTTCCTGGCCATGACCGTCGTCCAATGCCGCGCAGCGCGCGGCAGTTCCTTGCGTCAGCCTATGCCGATTGGGCGCGGGAGCAAACCGAGGGGCGCGGACTATTTCTTGCGGAAGCGGTCGAGCCGCACCACCTCGGCACCGCCTTCCGGTTTGGCCGACTGCGGCTCAGCCGCGGCCGTCGCGGCGGCAGCCGGCTGTTGCGGCGCGGCGGCCGCGGGAGCCCGCTGCGCGGGAGCGGCGCGGCTCTTTTTCTCAGGCGCCTTATCCTGCGCGTTGGCGGATGCCGTGTTATCCTGACCTTCCGCCGCTTCCTCGAACTGCAGTCCGAATTGCACCGACGGGTCGAAGAAGCTGTTGATCGCGTCGAAGGGCACGGCGAGCTTTTCCGGAATCCCGCCGAAGGAAAGCCCCACCTCGAAGCCGTACTCGTTGACGATGAGATCCCAGTACTGGTGCTGCAAAATGATTGTCATCTGCTCCGGGTACTGAGTGCGCAACCGCTCGGAGAGTCGCACCCCGGAAGCCTGGGTGTCGAAGCCGATATAGAAATGATGGTCGCCGGGCAGGCCCTTCTTGGCCGCGTCGCTCAACACGGTACGGACGACGCCGCGCAGCGCCTTCTGGGTGAGGAGATCGTAGCGAATCTGGTCGGGCATTCTCGAAACCGTCGTAGCGGGAACCCGGAATCTAGCGTCCCCGCCACCGAAAGCCATCCCCCTTAACAAGGGTCAGGTATCGGAAAATCAGGGAGCAGGCGTCAGGGACCAGGGTTCCTGATGCCCGACTTCTGATACCTGATTCCTGGGAAAGTGGAGGCTTCTGTTGCCAGGTGCCTCCGAACCCCGCCTGACGGAGCTTAACCCGTCAGGGCTTTAGATCGGTCTTTCGCGCCGCTTACGCAGCGAGAGCAACCGGAGCATAGTTGTCGTTGGCAACTATGATTTAGGCCCATAACGTTGGACCCATTCCGGGCAAAAGCACGCCTTTTACGCCCTCGTCGATCCTGTTTCGGCCCCGTGATCAGGGTCAGATGTCAGTAATCAGTAATCAGATTTTGCAGGCCTTTTTCTGAATACCGATCTCTGACCACTGTCCCCTGGAATTGGTGGAGCCGCCGGGTACTGCCCCCGGGTCCGATGGGTTTATTGCAACGGCCGTTTATCGCCATAGCCGGCTTGACCCGGCACCTTCCAATATAAGCGCAAAGGGTTGACGAAAGAAGAGGGCGAGGCGCTCATTTTGTGAACTCATTCCTAATTTGAGACAGGCTACCCAACCCATGTTTGCGCCGCATCGCCTGGCCGCGCCGGCGCGCCTAGTCGCGGCGGCGATGGCGGGGTAGGTCTCTGCCGCCCATGCCGCCAGCCGCCGAAACCGCTTCCGCCACCACCCCGCCGTCGCTCTCCGAACTGTTCCGCGCCTTTGCGCTCGTCTCGGTGTCCGCCTTCGGCGGCGCGCTGCCCTGGGCGCGGCGCATGATCGTCGAGCAGCGCAAATGGATGACGGCGGAGGAATTCAACGAGGCCTTTTCGTTGTCGCAATTCCTGCCCGGGCCGAACCTCGTCAATTTTTCCGTGGTCTACGGCTCGCGCTTCGGCGGCGGCGCCGGCGCGGCGGTGGCGCTTGTCGGCCTCATCGGGCCGCCGCTCGTCATCGTCACCATCCTCGCCGCGTTATACGCGCGCTTCGGCGACATCGCCGCGCTCTCGCGCATCCTGGGCGGCATTGCCTCGGCGGCAGCCGGTCTGCTGATCGCCAATGTTGCGAAAATGGGCGAGCCGTCGTTTCGCAAAGGACTGCACTTCGCGCCGTTCATCGTCGTTGCCGGCTTCATCGGCGTCGCCGTGATGCGCTGGCCGCTGCCCTACGTGTTCATCGCCCTGGCGCCGGTCAGCATTGCGCTCGCGTGGTTCACCGCCGTGAAGGCACGGCCATGAAGGATAACCCGATCTCGACCCTGTTCGGCTATTTCGCGGCGCTGTCGCTGTTCGCGGTGGGCGGCGCCAATGCGGCGATCCCGGAAATGCACCGCGTCGCCGTCGACGTCATGCACTGGATGAGCGACCGGCAATTCGCCGATACTTACGCGATCGCGCAGATCTCGCCGGGGCCCAACGTCATCATCGTCACGCTGATCGGCTATCACGTCGCCGGCCTTGCCGGCGCCGCCGTCGCCACTGTCGGCATGGTGGGGCCGAGCTGCACCGTCGCCTTCGTGGTCGCCCGTTTCTGGGATCGCTTCAAGGACGCCCCCTGGCGCGCGGCCGTCCAGGCCGGCCTGGTTCCGGTCTCGATCGGGCTCATCGCCGCCAGCGCCTCGGTGCTGGCGCGCGCCGCCGATCACAGCGTGGCCGCATGGTTTGTCACCGCGGCAACCGCGGCGGTCGCCTACTGGACGCGGGTCAATCCGCTCTGGGTGTTTCTCGCCGCCGGACTGCTCGGCCTGTCCGGTTGGCTATAACGACTCAGAAGAAGCCGGAGATGATGAGCGCGACGCCGATGACCAGCGCGCAGACGATGGTGATCGGTATCATCGAATCGAGAAGCGGCTTCGTGGCGAGTGGATGCACGACGCCGTTGTTGGGCAGAAAATACCACAGCCCGGCGCCGCCGCCGGCGGCCACGATCACTCCGGCCAAAATGGACAACATGGACACCCCCCGATTCCTTGTCAGTGGGTGATTGTCGTCGAGCGCCCGCGGCGGCTCGCATAAAGCTTGCAGGCGGCGCCGTAAAAACCGCGTATCCGAAGCGGTTTCAGCCTGCGGCGGCGCCGGCGATCGCCAGCGAGCCGGCCACCAGCAGCACGAGCTGGATCGAGAACGCCGTGATGTTGACGTCCCAGCGCCTGGCGAAGATCGGCACCGGCGCATCGAACGGTTGATAGCCGTTGTCGTCGTAGGCGCCGCCGCCGTAGAGCGGCATGGCGAATGCGGCGGCGAAAAATGCCGCGTAGACGATAGCGCCCATAATGGCGACGAGGATCAGCCGTTGCATCGCCAGCGGTCCCGGCCACCACAGCAGGACGAGCGCCAGCAGGCCGAAGCCGACATAGCTGTTGATCTGCCAGACCACGTGGAAGCGCGCATGGGGCGTCCATTTCGGATTGGTCGCATGCGTCTTGTTGAAGTCGGCAAGAATAGTGACGAAGCCGTAGCCGAGCGTCACCAGCGTGAGCAGGATGCGGGCGAGGAGTTCGTAGCCGACAGACATGAGCGTCTCCTTTCGTGTTTTTGCGCCTGGCGATTACTGGAGCTTGATATTGGCCTCCCGGATGATGCGATCGTATTCGTCGTGCTTGGCGCGGATGAAGTTGGCGAATTCCTTGCCGCACTGGCCGATCGGGTAGAGCCCGACCGCGAGCAGCTTCTGCATGGGCTCCGGCGCTTTCAGCGCCGCGCTGAACAGGGTGCCGAGTCGCGCGATATCCGGCGCCGGCGTGTGTGCCGGCGCCAACAGGCCGAGCCACACCTCGGACTCGAAGCCGGGGTAACCGGATTCGGCGACCGTCGGCAGGTCCGGCATCGGTTTGATGCGCTGCGCCGAAGCGGTGGCGAGCGCGCGCAATTTTCCCGCCTTGATCTGCGCGACGCCTTCCGAGTAGTTGACCAGCGCCGCATCGATCTGCCGGCCGAGCAGGGCGTTCACCGTCGGCGCGCCGCCGGCGAACGGCACGAAGATCATGTCGGACTTGGTGACGCGCTTGAACTGCGCGATGGCGATGTCCAGCGTGGTGCCCGGTCCGAGCGAGCCGATCGTCAAAGTGCCGGGCTTCTCATGCGCCGCGGCGATGAGGTCGCCGATCGTGCGGTAGGATGAGGCGCTGTTGACCACGAAAATCATCGGCGAGCTGACCAGATTGCAGATCGGCTCGTAGCTCGTGAGCGGGTCGTAATTGACTTTCTTCAGCAGCGGATTGATGACGACCGAATTCGAGGCGACGACGATGGTGGTGCCGTCGGGTGCGGCGCGCGCCGCCAGGTCGTAGGCGATGGAGGCGCCGGCGCCTGGCCGGTTGTCGACCACCACGGTCTGGTTGTCGGCATCGCCGATCTGCTTGGCGAGCACGCGGGCCAGAACGTCGGCGGCGCCGCCGGGCGGGAAGGGAACGATGACGTGGATCGGCCGGTTGCTTTGCGCCCAGCTCGGATCGACCAGCGCCGCGGCCAGAACCAAGCAGCCAATTAACGCAGTACTACTCAACGATTTCATCATTTGAGCCCCCCAAGCGTATTGCTCAGGTGCAACCCTATACCGAACCCCTACGCGCCGGTAAGCGGTTAGCGGGGGGTGGCTACGGCTGCCTCTATCGGATCGGCGGCGCGTAGAGGATGCCGCCTTGCGTCCAGAGTGCGTTCAAGCCGCGCGGAATGCCGAGCTTGGAACCGTTGCCGATGTTGCGGTCGTAGACCTCGCCGTAATTTCCGACATGCCGAATAATGCGCACCGCCCAGTCCTTCGGCAGCCCGATATCGGCGCCGTAGTCGCCGTCATTGCCGAGGAGCCGCATCACCTCCGGTTTCTTCGACTTCAGCGCCTCGTCGATGTTCTTCGAGGTGATGCCGAGCTCTTCGGCATTGATCATCGCGAACAAGGTCCACTTCACAATCAGAAGCCACTGGTCGTCCCTCTGCCGCACCACCGGCGCCAGCGGCTCCTTGGAGATGACGTCGGGCAGGATGACGTGGTCGGCGGGTTTCGGCAGTTTCAGGCGTAGCGCATAAAGCTGTGAGGCGTCCGAGGTGAGCGTGTCGCATTGCCCCGATGCGTAGGCGTTGAAGACCTCGTCGACGCTGCGGAAGCGTTTCTCAGTGTATTTCATATTGTTGGCGCGGAAATAGTCGGCGAGGTTCGGCGCCGTCGTCGTCTGGCCTTGCACGCAGACGGTCGAGCCGTCGAGCTCGAGCGATGACGCCTTGTTGCGCGCGCGCGGCACCATGAAACCCTGGCCGTCATAGTAGGAAACGCCGGCAAAATGCAGCGCGTACTGGATCTCGCGCGACATGGTCCAGGTTGAATTGCGCGCCAGCACGTCGACCTTGCGGTCGCGCAGCTCCTGGAAACGCTCGGTGGCGTCGAGCGGAACAAAGTTCACTTTCTTCGGATCGTCGAAGATCGCGGCGGCAAGTGCGCGGCAGAAATCGGCGTCGAAACCGGACCACTCGCCTTTGTCGTTCTTTTCCGCAAATCCGGGCAAGCCGGTGTTGACGCCGCAATAGACGGCGTCGCGGCTTATGGTGCGCTTGAGCGTCTTGGTGTCGTAGCGGCCAAAGCTGATGGCGGCGATTGCAACGAGGACAGCGATGACGCAGCCAATCAGCAGCCCGCTGCCGAACGTTCTGCCGAAAGCGAGTTTGAACCTGGCCACGTCAGCCCCCCTGTTTCGGCGTCAGATATTCGGTTGTTGCAGCACGATCACCTTGGTGCCGACCGGCACCCGGTCATAGAGGTCCATCACATCCGGATTGGTGAGGCGGAAGCAGCCGGATGACACCGCGGTCCCGATGGTCTGCGGCTGGTTGGTGCCGTGGATGCGGTAGACGGTGGTGCCGAGATACATTGCGCGGGCGCCGAGCGGATTGCCCGGACCGCCGGCCATGAAGCGCGGCAGGTAGGGCTGCCGCTCGATCATTTCCGCCGGCGGCGTCCAGTCCGGCCACTCCTTCTTGTTGGTGATCTTCAGCAAGCCCTGCCACTGGAAGCCGTCGCGGCCGACGCCGATGCCGTAGCGCAGCGCGCGGCCGTTGCCGAGGACCAGGTAGAGGAAGCGCTCGTTGGTGTTGACGATGATGGTGCCAGGCGCCTCCGCCGTGCGATAGAACACCACGGTCTTCTGCCATTTCGGATCGAGCTGTTCCTCGTCCTCGGTCGGCACGTAACCAGGCTGGTCGCCGTTTGCGCCGATTTGGGCCAGCGCCGGCGGCGCGGCGACGAAGAGGAGCAAGGCAAGCTGCAGCGCGAGCAGGAAACGGGGCATCGGCAACCTCCGCTGTCGGATGTCGACCTTAACAGCCGGATGACCGATTTGTCTTGCATGGAGAAATCCGATTTTCCCCCGTGTTTTCGCAAGTGAGCGGCAAGAGCCCTGTCGATAAGCCGGTGTTGCGGAGTTGCCGCGCGGCGTAATCTTCCCCATCTTCCGACTCAAGGAAGACGGGCGATGCGCCAATATCTCGATCTGATGGAACGCGTCCTTCACCACGGCGTGGAGAAGCGCGACCGCACCGGCACCGGCACCTTGTCGGTGTTCGGCCATCAGATGCGCTTCGACCTATCGGAAGGTTTTCCGCTCACCACCACCAAGAAGCTGCATGTCAAATCGATCGTTCACGAGCTGCTCTGGTTTCTCGCCGGCGACACCAACGTCAAATACCTGCAGGACCACGGCGTGCGCATCTGGGACGAATGGGCCGACGAGCGCGGCGACCTCGGCCCGGTTTACGGCCAGCAGTGGCGCTCATGGCCGGCCAAGGACGGCCAGACCATCGACCAGATCGGCAACGTCATCGCCATGATCAGGCGCAATCCGGATTCGCGGCGGCTCATCGTCACGGCCTGGAATCCGGCCGAGGTCGACAAGATGGCGCTGCCGCCGTGCCACTGCCTGTTCCAGTTTTATGTCGCGGAGGGGAGGTTGTCGTGCCAGCTTTACCAGCGCTCGGCCGACGTATTTCTCGGCGTGCCGTTCAACATCGCCTCCTACGCGCTGCTCACCATGATGGTGGCGCAGGTCACCGGCTATAAGGCCGGCGATTTCGTCCATACCTTCGGCGACGCGCACCTTTATCTCAATCATCTCGAGCAGGCGCGGCTGCAATTGTCGCGCGCGCCCAAGGCGTTGCCGGTCATGCGCATCAATCCGGCGGTGAAAGACATCTTCGCCTTCCGCTACGAGGACTTCAGCGTCGAAGGCTACGAGCCGCACCCGCACATCAAGGCCGAGGTCGCGGTGTGAGCCTGACGATCAGGCCTGCGGCGCCGGGCGACAGCGCGCTGATCTTTTCGCTGGTGCGCGAGCTCGCCGATTACGAGAAGCTCAGCCACGAGGTCACCGCCACCGAGCAGGCGATCGCGGCGGTGCTGTTTGCGGCTGAGCCGCGCGTCTTTTGCGACATCGCTGAATGGAACGGCAAACCGGCGGGCTTCACCACCTGGTTCCTCAATTTTTCCTCGTTTCGCGGCCGCCATGGCATCTTCCTCGAGGACATTTTCGTGCGGCCGCAGTTCCGCAAGCATGGCATCGGCCGCGCGCTCCTCAAGCGGCTCGCCGCACGCTGCGTCGAGGGCGGCTACGCGCGCTTCGAATGGGCCGTGCTTGATTGGAACGCGCCGGCAATCGCGTTCTACCGCTCGCTCGGCGCCGATGTGATGGACGACTGGCGCGTGTGCCGGCTCAGCGGCCAGGCGCTCGCCACGCTGGCGCGCGAGGAGGCGGGACGATGAAACTCGTCATCGTCGCCGCCATCGCCGAGAACAACGTCATCGGCAACAAGGGCAAGCTGCCCTGGCACCTGCATTCCGACCTGCGGCATTTCCGCGCGCTTACCCTCGACAAGCCGGTGATCATGGGGCGCAAGACCTATCAGTCGATCGGCAAGCCGCTCGATCGCCGCACCAACATCGTCATCACCCGCGACAAGAAATTTGCGCCGCAAGGCGTGGTGACCGCGCCGAACTTCAAGGCGGCGCTGGCGATTGCCGAGAAGGACGCGCAGCGGCGCGGCACTGATGAGATCATGGTGATCGGCGGACATGCCGTGTTCGCCGAGGCGATGCCCCATGCCGAGCGGCTGGAGATCACTCACGTCCACGCGCGCCCCGAGGGCGATGCCTTTTTCCCGCCAATCGATATCAAGCACTGGCGCGAGGAGAAACGCGAAGTCCGCGACGCCGGGCGCGGCGACGATGCCGGTTTTACGGTGGCGACGTATTTAAGGCGATAATTTGCCGCAAATGCCTGTTTCAACGCGATTTGCTTGCGCGTTGTAACGGCGGCTCGCAACCCCTATAACCCACGACAACAAGAGGCCGCCGCACAACCGGCGCCGGGAGAACGTTTCAATGCCATGGCAGAGTCAGGGCGGCGGAGGCGGCGGCCCTTGGGGCGGTGGCGGCCGCGGCCCCTGGGGCGGCGGACCGCAATCGTCGGGTCCGACGCCGCCGGACCTCGAGGAAATCCTGCGCCGCGGCCAGGACAAGCTGCGCCGCTTTCTGCCCGGCGGCAGTTTGGGTAGCCGGGGCGTTGCGCTGATTGCGCTTGCCGTGATCGCGCTCTGGGGATTTTCCGGATTCTTCCGTGTCGAGCCGGATGAACTCGGCGTCGTGCTGCGCTTCGGCAAGGACGTGCGGGAGGTGCAGCCGGGCCTAAACTACCACTTGCCCTATCCGATCGAGACGGTGCTTACGCCGAAAGCGCTGCGCGTCAACAAGATCGACATCGGCATGCGCACGCTGAGTGACATCAGCGGCCGCACCTCGACGCGCGACGTGCCTGAAGAAAGCCTGATGCTCACTGGCGACGAGAACATCGTCGACGTCGACTTCTCGGTGCTGTGGAAGGTGAAACCCACCGGCGTCGGCGATTACCTTTTCAACATCCAAAATCCGGAAGGCACGGTGAAGGCGGTCGCCGAAAGCGCCATGCGCGAGGTCATCGGCCGCTCCGACATCCAGCCGATTCTGACCGGCGCGCGGCAGACCATCGAGGCCGCGGTGCAGGACCTGATGCAGAAGACGCTCGACCATTACGGCGCCGGCATCATGGTGACGCAGGTGCAGCTGCAGAAGGTCGATCCGCCGCAGCAGGTGATCGATGCGTTCCGCGACGTGCAGGCCGCGCGCATCGACCAGGACCGCGCGGTGAACGAGGCGCAGACCTACGCCAACCGCGTCATTCCGGAAGCACGCGGCAACGTAGCCAAGATCACGCAGGCCGCCGAGGCTTACAAGTCGCAGACGGTGGCGCAGGCTACCGGCGAAACCTCGCGCTTTCTGCAGATTTATGACCAATACAAGAAGGCGCCGGATGTGACGCGCGAGCGCATGTATCTCGAGACCATGGAGCGTGTGCTTGGCGGCGCCGACAAGATCATCATCGACAGCGGCAAGGACGGCACCGGCGTCCTGCCCTATTTGCCGCTCAATGCGTTGACGGCGCAGCCGCCGCAGACGCCGCAGTCGTCGCCAACGCACGTCCCCTCCGCGTCCACGGGAGGCAGCCGATGAAACTCAATGTCGTCGGCGGCGTGATTTTGGTGCTGGCCTTCGCGGCACTGATTGTCCTCTACAGCTCGGTGTTCGAGGTCTATCAGACGGAACAGGCGCTGGTGGTGCGGCTCGGCCGGGTGGTTCGCGTGATCGATGAACCGGGCCTCAATGTGAAGCTGCCGTTCATCGATAACGTCATCGCCATCGACAAACGCATTCTTGATCTCGAAGCGCCGGCGCAGGAAGTGATCGCTTCGGACCAAAAGCGGCTGGTGGTCGACGCCTTCGCCCGCTATCGCATCCGTGACCCGCTGCGTTTTTTCCAGTCGCTGGGCTCGAAGACGGCGGCCGACTCGCAGCTCGCCATCCTGCTCAATTCGGCGCTGCGCCGCGTGCTCGGCGAAGCGACCTTCATCCAGGTGGTGCGCGATGAGCGCGCCGAGCTGATGGCGCGGATCCGCGATCTGATCAACAACGAAGCGCAAAGCTACGGCATCCAGGTTGTCGACGCGCGGATTCGCCGCGCCGATCTGCCGGAGCAGAACAGCCAGGCAGTCTATCAGCGCATGCAGACCGCGCGTCAGCGCGAAGCGGCCGAATACCGCGCCCAAGGGCAACAGCAAGCGCAGGAAATCCGCTCGAAGGCCGACCGCGAGGTGACGGTGCTGGTCGCCGATGCCACCGCCAAGGCCCAGCAAGTGCGCGGCGCGGGTGATGCCATCCGCAACAAGATCTTCGCCGACGCATTCACCAAGGACCCGGATTTCTTCGCCTTTTACCGTTCGATGCAAGCCTATGAGGCCGGCTTGAAGGCTTCTGACACGCGTCTGCTGCTCAAGCCGGATAGCAACTTCTTCCGCTATTTCGGCAACCCGTCGGGCAAGCTGCCTTCCGCCACCACGGCGCCGCCGGCCCCCTCTGCGCCGGGTGCCGCAACGACGTCGGCTGCGCCGACCGGCGCTGCGCCGCCTGCCACGCGCTGATCGCGGGCGGCGGGGCGCATGAGCGATTTCCTCGCCGCGCTCGGCCTGGTGTTCATGATCGAGGGTCTGGTGTTCGCCGCGTTTCCCGGCTCCGCCAAGCGCTCGATGGCAGCCGTGATGGCGACGCCCGATTCGACATTGCGCGCGATCGGGATCGGCTCGGCGGTGCTTGGACTTATCCTGGTATGGCTTGTGCGCGGCTGAAGCGATCCTATTTGCGCCAGAATTAGGCCGTCATGCTGGCCGTGGAACCCTTGAAACCGCGCCGTCGCGGGAGCAGTGTCGAAGCAAAATCCCCTCTTTAGGAGAATTCACGCCGATGGGCGCCATCCGCAGTTATTTGACGCAACCTTGTCGCGCGGGTTTCGCGATTTTCGCCGCCGCGGCAATCGCCTGGCCGCTGCTGTCGCAGCCGGCCGCGGCGCGCGGGCCGGAAGGCATCGCCGACGTCGCCGAGCAGGTGATCGATTCGGTGGTCAATATCTCGACCAAGCAGACCGTGGACATGAGGGGCGGCGAGATGCCGCAACTGCCGCCGGGCTCGCCCTTCGAGGAGTTCTTCGAGGAGTTTTTCAAGAACCACAAAGGGCAGAATGGCGAAAATCCGCACCCGCGCCGCGTCAACTCGCTCGGCTCCGGCTTTATCATCGATCCCTCGGGGCTGGTTGTGACCAACAATCACGTCATCGCCGACGCCGACGAGGTCGACGTCATCCTCAATGACGGCACCACGGTGAAGGCCAGCGTCGTCGGCAAGGATCTCAAGACCGATCTCGCGCTGCTCAAGTTCAAGCCGCCGCATCCGCTCAAGGCCGTGAAGTTCGGCGACTCGGACAAGCTGCGGCTCGGTGAATGGGTGATCGCCATCGGCAACCCGTTCAGCCTCGGCGGCACGGTCACCGCGGGCATCGTCTCCGCGCGCAACCGCGACATTCAGTCCGGCCCTTACGACAACTACATCCAGACCGATGCCGCCATCAATCGCGGCAATTCCGGCGGGCCGCTGTTCAACCTCAACGGCGAGGTGGTCGGCGTCAACACCGCGATCATCTCGCCCTCGGGAGGCTCGATCGGCATCGGCTTCGCCATTCCGTCGAAGACCGTGATGCCGGTGATCGATCAGCTGCGCACCACCGGCGAGGTGCGGCGCGGCTGGCTCGGCGTGCGCATCCAGCAGGTAAGCGACGAGATCGCCGAATCGCTGAGCATCTCGCCGCCGCGAGGCGCGCTGATCGCCGGTATCGACGACAAGGGTCCGGCCAAGGGCCAGCTCGATCCCGGCGACGTCGTCGTCAAGTTCGACGGCCAGGACGTGAAGGAAATGCGCGATCTGCCGCGCATCGTCGCCGACACGCCGGTCGGCAAGCAGGTCGAAGTCGTCATCATCCGCAAAGGCAAGGAGGAGACCAAGACCATCAAGCTCGGCAAGCTCGAGGACACCAGTGAGCAGGCGGCGGCGCCGAAGAAGGAAACGGCCGAGGAAAAGCCGGTGGTGAAGCGCGCGCTCGGCCTCGACCTCGCCAATCTCACCGACGAGCTGCGCAAGAAACACCGCATCAAGGAGAAGGTGAAGGGCGTGCTGATCACCGGCGTCGACCCCAATTCGTCCGCCGCCGACAAGCACTTGCAGCCGGGCATGGTCATTGCCGAGGTGCAGCAGCAGCCGGTGTCGACCGCCGCCGAATTGCAGCAGCGGCTGGAGAAGCTGAAAAAGGACGGCAAGAAGGCGGTGGTGCTGCTGGTGGTTACCGCCGACGGCGATCCGCGCTTCGTCGCACTCGGCCTGCAGTAAAATTCGGTAACCGCGAACAGAACGGCCGGCGGCAAGCGCCGGCCGTTTGCTTCAGTCGAGCACGAGGCTGACCATGCCGTCGGCGAGCTTCGGCTCGAACCAGGTCGATTTCGGCGGCATGATCAAGCCGGCATCGGCCACCGCCATCAGATCGCGCATCTGCGTCGGATAGAGCGCGAAGGCGACCGCCATCTCGCCGGACTTCACCCGCGCCTCGAGCCCTTCGAGCCCTCGCGCGCCGCCGACAAAATCGATGCGCTTGTCGGTGCGCGGGTCCTTAATTCCGAGCAGCGGCTCGATGACGTTGCGCGCGAGCAGCGTGATCGGCAGCCGCCCGATCGGGTCGTCGGGGATGAGTTTCGCCGGCAGCGTCAGCCGATACCAGCGGCTGCCGAGATACATGCCGAAATCGTTTGCCGTCGTGGGGCGGAACGGCGCCGCGGAGGGCTCGACCGCGAAGCGCTTGGCAAGCTCGCCGAGAAATTGATCGACCGTTCGCCCGTTCAGGTCCTTCACCACGCGGTTGTAGTCGAGGATGGTCATTTCCCGCTCGGGGAAAATGACGGCGAGGAAAGCGCCGCCGTTCCTGCGCCCGGCGGCAACCCGCGCCGCCGCCGCCGAACGATGATGGCCGTCGGCGATGTAGATCGCCGGCAGCGTCTCGAAAGCGCGGCTGAACTTGTCGATCGTCGTTGCGTCGTCGACCACCCAGAGCTGGTGGCGCACGCTGTCGTCGGCGGTGACGTCGACCGCCGGCGCGCCGGCCGCGTTTTGCGCGATGAGCGCGTCGATTGCCGGCGCTTGCGGATAGCCGATCATCACCGGCCCGGTCTGCGCGTTGATCGCCTCGATCTGGCGCACGCGGTCGTCTTCCTTGACCGGCGTCGTCAGCTCGTGCTTGCGGATGCGATTGCTGGCGTAGTCGGCAAGGGAAGCCGCGGCGGCGAGCCCGGTTTGGCTGCGGCCGCGCCAAGTGAGACGGTAGACGTAATAGCAGGGCTTCTCGTCGCGCATGAGCACGCCCTCGGCGACCATGCGCTTGAGGTTCTCGGCGGCCTTGGCATAGACCGCCTTGTCGTAAGGGTCGGTTGCCGGGTCGAGATCGATCTCCGGCTTGGAGACGTGCAGGAAGCTCCACGGCTTGCCTTTGGCGCGGGCGCGCGCCTCGGCGCTGCTCAGCACGTCGTAGGGCGGCGCCAGCACCTCGGCGGCGCGGCCGGGCGCCGGACGCAGGGCGCGGAAGGGTTTGATCAGCGGCAACGCTATCTCCACGGCGGACGGCGCGCTATCAAGGCCGATGAGCGAGGCGGCACCATGACCACGGAGCCGGGCAAGGCCGTGCTTATTGCAGGCCCGACCGCGAGCGGCAAGTCGGCGCTGGCGTTGGCGCTCGCCGAAAAGATCGGCGGCGTTGTCGTCAATGCCGATTCAATGCAGGTCTATCGCGATCTGCGCATTCTCACCGCGCGGCCGGCGCCGGAGGACGAACGCCGAGTGCCGCACCGGCTTTATGGCCATGTCGACGCCGGCGTGAACTACTCGACGGGCCATTGGCTGCGTGATGTCGGCGGTGTGCTCGATGAACTCAAGGGTCAAGGGCGGACGCCGATCTTTGTCGGCGGCACCGGTCTTTACTTCAAGGCACTTACGGCAGGCTTGGCCGGCGTGCCGCCGATCCCCGCCGAGGTTCGCGCCCGCATCCGCGGGCGGTTGCAAAATGAAGGCGTCGCGCCGCTTTATGCCGAGCTGCTCGAACGCGATTCTGCGTCCGCGCATCGCCTGATGCCCAACGACCGCTCGCGCATCGCGCGCGCGCTCGAAGTGGTCGAGGCGACCGGCCGCCCGCTGTCGGACTGGCATAAAGAGGGCATGCCGCCGCTGATCGATGCCGGCCGCGCCGCCAAGGTGTTTCTCACCGTCGAGCGCAAGGAGCTGGTCTCGCGCATCGCCATGCGCCTCGGCTCCATGCTGCAGTCCGGCGCGCTGGAGGAGGTGAGGCGCCTTGCCGAACGCAACCTCGATCCGGCGCTGCCGGCGATGAAGGCGCACGGCGTGCCCCGCCTCATCCGCTATCTCAGGGGCGAGGTCGCCATGGAGGAGGCGGTCGCCGGCACGACGATGGACACATGCCGCTACGCCAAGCGCCAGCTCACCTGGTTCCGCAACCAGATGCCGGATTGGCCGTGGGTCGTGCCGGAGGAGGCGGAAAAAGCCCTCGACAGCCAGCTCATGCAGGCCTAAGTGCGAAAATCAGCTTGACCGCACCATGAAGCGTCCTTATAACGCGCGCAATGAAAGTTCAGGCGGAAGCGATGTTGCGCAATATTATTACTCTGGTGGTAGAGGTTCGGGCGCCCCGGCCGGCTTGAGAAAGCCCGCAGGACGCGTCCGGACATGGCCCGCAACGGGCCTTTTTTATTGGCACGCGCATGGTCCCGAAAAATGTGTAGCGGTTTTCGGAAAAGACCATGCGCAAAAAAAAGACGGACGGACTGAGCGAGTGAGAGTGGGAAAGGACCGACCAATGACCCGCGAAATGACCGGCGCCGAAATGGTGATCGAGGCGCTCGCCGACCAGGGCGTCAAGCACGTCTTCGGCTATCCGGGCGGCGCTGTGCTGCCCATCTACGACGCCATTTTTGCGCAGAAAAAGGTGCAGCACATTTTGGTGCGCCACGAGCAGGGCGCGGTGCATGCCGCCGAAGGCTATGCGCGCTCGACGGGCAAAGTGGGTTGCGTGCTGGTCACCTCCGGCCCCGGCGCCACCAACGCGGTGACGGGCCTGACCGACGCGCTGATGGACTCGATCCCCATTGTCTGCATCACCGGACAGGTGCCGACGCACTTGATCGGCAACGACGCCTTCCAGGAATGCGACACCGTCGGCATCACGCGGCCCTGCACCAAGTACAATTATCTGGTGAAGCGCATCGAGGATCTGCCGCGCGTGCTGCACGAGGCGTTCCATATCGCCGCCAGCGGCCGCCCGGGCCCGGTGGTCGTCGACATCCCGAAGGACATCCAGTTCGCCAAGGGCGTCTACGAGAAGCCGAAGAGCTTTCCGCACACCGGCTATCAGCCGAAGGTCAAGGGCGACTCCGACAAGATCAGAGCCGCAATCGAACTGATGGCGCATGCCAAGCGCCCGCTGTTCTATACCGGCGGCGGCGTGGTCAATTCCGGCAAGCGCGCAAGCGAGCTGTTGCGCGAACTGATGAAGGCGACCGGCTTTCCCATCACCTCGACTTTAATGGGCCTCGGCGCCTTCCCGTCCGCCGATCCGCAGTGGATCGGCATGCTCGGCATGCACGGCACACTCGAAGCCAATATGGCGATGCACGATTGCGATGTCATGGTCTGCATCGGCGCGCGCTTCGACGACCGCATCACCGGCCGCGTCGACGCCTTCTCGCCCGGCTCGAAGAAGATCCACGTCGACATCGACCCGTCCTCGATCAACAAGAACATTCACGTCGACGTGCCGATCGTCGGCGACTGCGCCCACGTGCTTGAGGACATGGTGAAGCTCTGGCGCGAGCGGGCAAAGCACCCCGACAAGAGGGCGCTTGGCGACTGGTGGAAGCAGATCGACAAATGGCGCGGCCGCAAGTCGCTCGCCTATCGCGGCTCGAACGAGGTGATCAAGCCGCAATACGCGATCCAGCGGCTCTACGAGCTGACCAAGGACAAGGACACCTACATCACCACCGAAGTCGGCCAGCACCAGATGTGGGCGGCGCAGTTCTACGGTTTCCAGGAGCCGAACCGCTGGATGACGAGCGGCGGGCTCGGCACCATGGGCTACGGCCTGCCGTCCTCGGTCGGCGTGCAGCTTGCGCACCCGAAGTCATTGGTCATCGACATCGCCGGTGAGGCGAGCGTGCTGATGACCATGCAGGAAATCTCGACCGCGGTGCAGTACCGGCTGCCGATCAAGGTGTTCATCCTCAACAACCAGTACATGGGCATGGTGCGGCAGTGGCAGGAATTGCTGCACGGCGGCCGCTATTCGGAGAGCTATTCGGAGGCGCTGCCCGATTTCGTCAAGCTCGCCGAGGCCTACCACGCGCATGGCATCCGCTGCGACAAGCCGGGCGATCTCGACCACGCCATCAAGGAGATGATCGGGGTCGATAAGCCGGTGCTGTTCGACTGCGTGGTCGATCCGAAGGAAAACTGCTTCCCGATGATCCCGTCGGGCCGCGCCCATAACGAGATGATCCTCGGCGACGCCGGTGTGTCGGTCGAGGAGGCGGTCACGGAACAAGGCAAGGTGATGGTGTAGCCATGAACATCGCCATCATCGGCGCCGGCAATGTCGGCGGCGCGCTTGGGGAGGCCTGGGCGAAAAAGGGCCATGACGTCTATTTTGGCGTGCGCGATCCCAAGGCGGAGAAGGCGCAGGCGCTGGTGAAGAAAATCGGCGCCAAGGCGCGCGCGGTATCGCCCGCCGAGGCCGCCGCGGCTTGCGACATCATCGTGCTGTCGACGCCGTGGCCCGCGGCGGAAGCCGCAATCCGCTCGCTTGGCAACATCAAGGGCAAGATCGTCCTCGACGCCATCAATCCGCTGACGCGCGGGGCGGACGGTATCAGCCTCGAGATCGGGCATTCCATCTCCGCCGGCGAGAAGGTGCAGGGCTGGGCGGCGGGCGCCTCGGTGTTCAAGACGCTCAACACCACCGGTTTCGGCAACATGGCAAATACCTCGTTCAAGGGCGGCAAGCCGGTGATGTTCGTTGCCGGTGACGACGGGGCGAACAAGCCCAAGGTGATGGATCTGGTCGGTCAGCTCGGCTTTGAGGTGATCGATGCTGGTCCTTTGCGTAATGCGCGGCTGCTTGAAGCCCACGCCATGCTGTGGATCGACCTTGCGCTGGCGCGCGGGCAGGGCCGCGACTTCGCCTTTTCCATTCTCCGACGGTAGGCAACAGCCATGAACGCTCCGACCACGTCCCATTACCCCGCCGCGCCCAAGGCGCAGAAGGCGGAGACCCACACGCTCTCCATGCTGGTCGACAACGAACCCGGCGTGCTCGCGCGCGTCATCGGCCTGTTCTCCGGGCGCGGCTACAACATCGAGTCGCTCACCGTGTCGGAGACCGAGCACGCCAAGCACCTGTCGCTCATAACCGTGGTCACCACCGGCACGCCCATGGTCATCGAGCAGATCAAGAACCAGCTCGACCGCCTCGTGCCGGTGCACCGCGTCGTCGACATGACGCTCTCAGGCGATTCGATCGAGCGCGAGCTCGCCATGGTCAAGGTGCGCGGGCAGGGCGAGCAGCGCGTCGAGGCCTTACGCCTCGCGGATGCCTTCCGCGCCCGCGTGATCGATGCAACGCCGGAAAGCTTCGTCTTCGAGATCACCGGCAAGAACGACAAGATCGAGCAGTTCATCGCGCTGATGGTGCCGCTCGGCCTCGTCGAGGTGGCGCGCACCGGCATCGCGGCAATCGCGCGGGGACCGGAGGGAATGCACGCCAGGTAAGCATGGCCGGGCTTGTCCCGGCCATCCGCGCCGTGCCATGTGACGGGCCGGAAAGCCGTGGATGCCCGGCACAAGGCCGGACATGACCAAAAACAAACGCTGAATTAGGGGTAAGTCTATGCGTGTTTATTACGATCGCGACGCCGACCTCAACCTGATCAAGGGCAAGAAGGTCGCCATCATCGGCTATGGCAGCCAGGGCCACGCCCATGCGCTCAATTTGCGCGACTCCGGCGTGAAAGAAGTGGCGGTGGCGCTGCGCAAGACCTCCGGCGGGGTCAAGAAGGCCGAGGCCGAGAAGTTCAAGGTCATGGACGTCGCCGAGGCCGCCAAGTGGGCCGACGTGATGATGATGCTCACGCCCGACGAATTGCAGGCCGGCATCTACGAGGATCACCTCGCCAAGGCCATGAAGCAGGGCGCGGCGCTGATGTTCGCCCACGGCCTCAACATTCATTTCAACCTGATCGAGCCGCGTTCCGACATCGACGTGATGATGATCGCGCCCAAGGGTCCCGGCCACACCGTGCGCTCCGAATATCAGCGCGGCGCCGGCGTGCCGTGCTTGCTCGCGGTGCATGCCGACAAATCCGGCAACGCGCATGAGCTCGCGCTCTCCTATGGCGCGGCGATCGGCGGCGGCCGCGCCGGCATCATCGAGACGACGTTCAAGGAGGAATGCGAGACCGACCTGTTCGGCGAGCAGACGGTGCTGTGCGGCGGTGTGGTCGAGCTGATGAAGGCGGGCTTCGACACCTTGTGCGAAGCCGGCTATGCGCCGGAGATGGCCTATTTCGAATGCATCCACGAGATGAAGCTGATCGTCGACCTCATCTACGAGGGCGGCATCGCCAACATGAACTACTCGGTGTCGAACACCGCCGAATACGGCGAGTATGTCTCCGGCCCCCGCGTCATCACGGCGGAGACGCGCGCCGAGATGAAGCGCATCCTCGCCGACATCCAGTCCGGCCGTTTCACCAAGGACTGGATGCTGGAGAACAAGGTCAATCAGACCTCGTTCAAGGCGACGCGCGCCAAACTTGCCGAGCATCCGGCGGAAAAGATCGGCGCCAAGCTGCGCGAGATGATGCCGTGGATCAAGCAGCGCGCGCTGGTGGATCGCAGCCGAAATTAGTTCGAGCCCGTAACCACACATAAAAGCTGTCATCGCCCGCGAAAGCGGGCGATCCAGTATTCACAGAGGCGTCAGTGGTTACTGGATGCCCCGCCTTCGCGGGGCATGACGCGAATGGTGTCCGCCAGCCAATGCGACGCCTGCGCCGCGCTGTCGCCATTGCCCGCGCGCAAATTCGCCTCGCGCATCAGGTCGACCGGAATGGCTCCGACGAGCGGCTTCAGCGCGGCGATTAGCCGCTTGTCCTGCGCGCGCTTTGGCGACAGCAGCAAAATTGCATCGTAGGGCGGCAGCGCGTGCTTAGGATCATCGAGCACGGCAAGGCCGTATTGCGCGATGCGGCCGTCGCTCGAATAGGCGGAAATGACGTCGACCTCGCCGGAGGCCGCGGCGCGGTACATGAAATCGGATTGCATCGTGCGCTGGGCGCGGAAGTGCAGGTCGTAGGCCGCCACCAAGGCTTTCCATTCCGGCCGCTCGAAGAATTCGTAGTCGGCGGCAATCGAAAGCTGCGGCGCCTGCGCCGCGAGATCGGCAATCGAATGCAGATTATATTTTGCGGCAACCGCTTTGGTCACCGCCAGCGCATAGGCGTTCTCGAAGCCGAGCGCGCCGAGCATGCGGATATGCTTTGCCGCGAGCCATTGCGACACAGCGCGCAGCACCTCTTCGCGTGGCTCGATGTCGCCGCGATGCATTTCGTTGGCCCAGATGGTGCCGGAATAGTCGACGTAGACGCCGATATCGTCATTGGCGAGCGCGTTGAAGATGACGCTGGAGCCGAGTCCGTCGCGCCGCCTGGCCGTGAAACCGCCGGCTTCGAGCTTCTGCTCGATCAGTGAGGCGAGCACGTATTGCTCGGTGAACGGCTTGGCGCCGACGAGGACGGCGTCTTGCGCACCACCGAATCCCGGCAGCAGCGCGGCGAGCACAATGAGCGCGAGGCCGGCGCCACCGGCGGCAAGCGTGCCGCGGCTGTGCACGGCGACGCCGCGATCCATCAGCGCCAGCAACTGATCGACCGCGAGCGCCAACGCCGCCGCGGCGACGCAACCGAACAGCACGAACACCCAGTTCTGCGTCTGCAGGCCGGCGAAGATGTAGTTGCCGAGGCTCGTCTGCCCGATCGGCGTCGACAGGGTCGCCGTGCCGATCACCCACACCGCCGCGGTGCGGATGCCGGCCATGATTACCGGCATGGCGATCGGCACTTCGACGAGCCACAGCGATTGCGTCGGCGTCAGCGCCAGCGCGCGGGCGGCATCGCGCAGTTCATCGCCGACGCCGTCGAGCCCGGTGACCGTGTTGCGCAGCACTGGCAGCATCGAATAGAGCGCGAGCGCGGCGACCGCCGGCAGGAAGCCGAGGGCGGAGAAGCCTTTGCCGAACAGGCGCTCGGTCAACGCCGAGAGCGCCAGCAGCAGCGGATAGAACAGAGTGAGCAGCGCCAGGCCCGGAATGGTCTGCACCACGCTTGCCACGCCGAGCAGGCTCGCGCGCAGATGCGGCCGCCGCCGCGACATGACGGCGAGCGGCAGGCTGATGCCGAGCCCGATCGCGAGCGCCGTGATGCTCACCAGCACGTGGCTGCCAAGATAATCCGGCAACCGCGCAAAGGCGTCCGCGAAACGGGAGTCGATCATCGTTTGACAATGCCATGCGGATCGGCACGGCGAAACAACGTTCCCCGAACGCGGCGCAGCGTGAAGCGAAGCGAAATGGTGCGCCGCTGATCCGGGGTCCCCGCTTTATCGGGGCCTTAGGTCTGCAGCGCGTCACTACGTGCTGCCCGGGACACGTCCTTCCAGTCTGCGTGAATAGGCTCTAGGTTGCGGCCCGCATGGAAAGCTTGGCCAGAGATCGCAATCGAGGCATCGACGCATCGAGCTCCATCACGCTCGTCGGCGTCGACGTGACCTTCCGCCTTGCCGGCGGGGCGAGCTTCACCGCGGTAAAGGACGCTTCGCTCGCCGTCGCCGACGGCGAATTCGTCGCCATCGTCGGCCCGACCGGCTGCGGCAAATCGACGCTGCTCAACATCGCCGCCGGCCTTATCGCGCCGTCGGCGGGCCGCGTCGATATTTTCGGCAGCGCGCTTTCTTCGCTCAACCGCCAGGCCGGCTACCTCTTCCAGGCCGATGCGCTGTTTCCCTGGAAGACGGCGCTGGAGAACGTCGCCATCGGGCTCGAAACTGCCGGCACGCCGTCGCACGATGCGCGCGCCGTCGCGCAAGACTGGCTCAGCCGCGTCGGCCTTGCCGCCTTCGCCGACCGTTATCCGCACATGCTCTCCGGCGGGCAGCGCAAGCGCGTCGGCCTCGCGCAAGTGCTGATCCGCGATCCGAAAATTCTGCTGATGGACGAGCCGTTCGGCCCGCTCGACGCGCAGACGCGGCAGATCATGGGCAATCTGCTGCTCGACCTGTGGAGCGCCGACCGCAAGGCGGTCTTGTTCGTCACCCACGATCTCGAGGAGGCGATCGCGCTCTCCGATCGCGTCGTCATCATGTCGGCGGGGCCGGCGGCGCGCATCATCGGCGACTGGCGCGTTGAGCTCGCGCGCCCGCGCGACATTTCCGAGGTCAAGCTCGACCGCGCCTTCCACGATCTGCACCGCGACATCTGGCACATGCTCAAGGCCGAGGTGGTGAAGGGCTACGCGCAGGCGGAGGGGGCGTGATGCCGCGCGTCCAGCTCACCATCCTGCAAGTCCTGGTCGCGGTGATCGCGGTCGCGGCCTGGTATCTGCTCGCCACCACGCCGATCTTCGGCCACATCCCGCTGCCGCCGTTCTTCTTCTCCAACCCGGTCGACGTGGCAAGCCAGATCGTCGCCTGGTTCGCTTCTGGCGTCATCTGGAAGCACCTGTGGGTCACGCTCGAGGAATCGATCCTCGCCTTCGTGCTCGGTTCATTCGGTGGCGTGCTGGTGGGCTTCTGGTTCGCGCGGCAACCCCGTACCGCGGCGGTCTTCGACCCTTACGTGAAGATGGCCAACGCGCTGCCGCGCGTGGTGCTGGCGCCGATCTTCACGTTGTGGCTGGGCTTGGGCATCTGGTCGAAGGTCGCGCTCGGCGTCACGCTCGTCTTCTTCATCGTCTTCTTCAACGTCTATCAAGGCGTCAAGGAAGTCTCGCCGACCGTGCTCGCCAATGCGCGCATGCTGGGCATGAGCGAGCGGCAACTGATGCGCCACGTCTATTGGCCGTCGGCGCTGTCGTGGATGTTCTCCTCGCTGCACACCTCGGTCGGATTTGCCGTGGTCGGCGCCGTGGTCGGCGAATATCTCGGCTCCGCCGCCGGCCTCGGCTATCTGATCCAGCAGGCGGAAGGCGTGTTCGACGTCGGCGGCGTCTTCGCCGGCATGTTCGTGCTCGCCGCCTTCGTCATCGTCATCGACACCGTGGTGACGGTGATCGAGCGGCGGCTGCTGGTGTGGCGGCCGGAAACGGAAACGCGCACCTAAGTATTTGTCCTGAGTGCGCCGCCGCCGCGTTCATAACGCGGAAACGATCGCGCAAAAGAATCTCAAATTGTCGAAGAGCTTCTCCGATCAATTAAGGCATTGCCGCGATAATCCCGATCGTCGCCTCATGCGACGACGGTTTCGCGCGTTTACGGTTTGCATTGATGGTGTTGATCAAAAGAACTCCTCCGCTGCTCGACTGGGCGACCCGCGGCGCCGCCGTGACGGTCGGCCTTGCCGGCGCCGCCGAAGCCGTCGCCTGGCTGCTGCATGGTATGGCGATTGCCGGCGTGCTCGCCGCCTACACGCCGCGCCTCAACATCGGCGCCGCCGCCATGGCCGCCGGCGCGGCGCTATGGCTCGTGCACACCTCGGCGCCGGAAACTGCGCCCTTCCGCCTTGGCCATGCGCTGGCCGTGCTCGCCGCCATGTTCGGCTGCGCGACGCTCGCGCGCGAGCTCTCCGCCTTCCTCGGCATTGCCGGGCTCATCGGGCCCAACGCTACCGTCGCCGTCGACGCCTCCGGCAGCGCTCGCGCGTTGCCCGCGGCCGAATTCGGCTTTCTCTTCGCCGGCGCCGCGCTGTTCGTGCTCAAGTCGCGCGACCCGCGCGTCGCCGCCTGCAGCCAATGGCTCGCGCTTTGCACGCTTGCGCTCGCGAGCCTCGGCGTCACCGGCTTTGTCTACGGCGTCGCCCCGCTGTCGGCGCTGATGGCACCGCACCTGGCGGTGGCGTTGTTCGTGCTACCGCTCGCCATCATGGCCGCCGACGCCAAGCACGGCTTCATCCGCATCGCCGGCAGCGACAGCGCCGGCGGCATCGTCACGCGCCGCCTGCTCATCGTCATGCCGGCGGTACTGTTCGCTCTCGGCTGCGTCGAGCTGCGCGGCGAGGCGGCGGGCCTTTTCGGCGTCCGTTTTGGTGTGGTCGCCGCGATGCTGCTCGCCATTGCAATTTGTATCGCCGCCGTCGTCTCCACGGCGATCTCGCTGCACAGCACCGATCTAATCCGCAAGGAAGCGATGGCGCGCATTCGCGACCTCAATGCCCGCCATGAGCGGCAGATCGAGGAGCGCACCGATGAGCTGGCGAAATCGCTTGCCAAGCTCGACGCCGCCAACAAGATGCTGGAGCAACTCTCCGAGCACGACGGGCTCACCGGCGTCGCCAACCGGCGCTATTTCGACAAATATCTCGACACCCAGATCGCCATTGCTCGCCGGCATAACCGCATGCTGGCGCTGATCATGTGCGATGTCGACGGCTTCAAGGCCTACAACGACCAATACGGCCACCAGGCCGGCGATCGATGCCTCAAGCAGGTCGCCGCGGCGATCCAGTCATGCTGCCGCCGCACCGCCGACGTCGTCGCCCGCTATGGCGGCGAGGAATTCGCCGTGATCCTGCCGGAAACGAGCCTGAAAGGCGCGATGCGCGTCGCCGAATTGGCGCGCGAAGCGGTCGCGCAATTGAACATCCCGCACGGCCATGCGCCGGGCGGCGCCTGCGTGAGCATCAGCGGGGGCGTCGCCGCGACGGTGTGGAAGGGTGAGGCGACGGCGCATCAACTCATCGCGGCCGCCGACCGCATGCTCTACGAGGCCAAGCGGCAAGGGCGTAACCGCATGGTGTCCGCGCCGCCGGTCGCGGCGTGAAGTTCCGCTTCGGCGGTGCGCCGTCCAACTGCTTGTGTAACGCGCATTTTTCTTGGCGAGACGTCCCGACATCGTCTGCGCGAACTGTAACTTGACTGGCCGGGCCCTTCTCATATGCTTGTGGCCAAGGGCGACAATGTGGGGAACCTCCAGGCGAGGATAGGTCCCGTTGTCGCAGGCCTTGCGGACAATCTCACGCTTCTGCGCCTGCGCGCCGGGCTCTTCCTCGCCCAGCGCTCGGCGAATCCTGTTTTGTCGAACGCGGCGATTGCGGAAATAGCGGCGTGGCGTGACACCTACAGCAATTTAATCCCACCGCCGACGCTCGTATCTTACACGGTTTCGGCGGGTTCTCTGACTATGACTAACTCGGGATTCGTCCATTGTCTTGTTGCTGGACACAAACGCGATGGGCGCCATCGATTCTTGGGGAATGCAATTCAATAACTCGTCCGGGCTTGTCAGTTCGTCAGGCCCTGGCGTCGAAAGCGAGGATAGCGCATCGAACTCGATGACCTATGGCGACAACAACGACGATCCAGGCACCTGGACCGCGGCTGAGGGGGAACACCATTACCCGCAGCCCTTCCGCTGTTTGCTAGCGTTCTCGGCGGCTTAAGTTTGTTCGGCTGGTGGAGAGAGCGGAAGGCGCGAGCCGCCGTCGCTGAACAAACAAAGCGCCAATGAGAATCATCAAAAGGCTGCCGCGGGCGGCCTTTCTGACTCATCATGCGCGCTTGTCGGATCTGTTCAGCCGCGAGCGGGCAGCTTGTAACGAGCAAAGGAGGAAAGACACCATGAATCGGCGCGCTCATTTTCTTTTGGCGGTTGCGATCCTGCTGCTGGCCGGCCTCTTGCCGGTAAGCGGCGCATTCGCGCAGGCAAATTCGTTCAAGGATCAAGTCGTCGGCTCATGGAGCCTTGTATCGTTTGAATCCTTCAACGCGGCCGGGGCAAAGATTCCCAGCATCGAAGGCGGCGATGTCAAAGGCCGACTGATCCTGACCGCTGACGGCCAATTCTCCGCTCAGATCATTTCCG
>Ga0335083_10001253_pt1 | contig 35509 bp, 35 predicted proteins | sample Lox_Sample_42_FD_206716 | JGI IMG/M metagenome (GOLD analysis project Ga0335083, IMG submission 206716) | Soil microbial communities from Loxahatchee National Wildlife Refuge, Florida, United States - Lox_Sample_4.2 | ecosystem: Environmental > Terrestrial > Soil > Wetlands | place: USA...
TAGTCTAGCTAGACTAGAGCGAAACGGCGGCTTGGTGGCATCAAGAAGCTGCGCGTCAAGGATGTCGTCCCGAAGGAATTTGAATACATCGCCGTGAAAATGTCCGTCTCGGAAGGCAAAGTCACCGCCATCTGAGCGCCTGCCGTCGCTCCAGTTTCGGCGGTGGCCCGCATGGACATCACGCGAATCCGTTCGGCAAGAAGTCAAAGGCGTCGCCATGCAACTCGTTGGTTCCAGAAGGTGAAGTTACTCTCATTTGGCCACCCGGGGGTCGCCCCGGCTTTGGGGCTGGCTAGCATTGACGCGGCTCGAAACCCATCGATCGTGTCCAATTGAATCGCGAGGCGGACGTCAAGCTGCTGGTGTTGTGGTTGGTGTCCACCGACAAAGGCGCAAGCGCGGTTAAGACCTGCCCAGTTACGGCCATTCAACGGCGATCCCTCAAGCTGTCTTCGCTCGATGCGTCGACCCATTAGCTATTAGACGAGGGAAGATATCCTTTTCTTCCTTAGAACCGGGCTTCGGGGCACGCGGTGACGCCCATCTTGAAGTCACGGTTTGCGGCCCACATCACGGGCTGTGCGCCAGCATCATCGCCGGATTCGGAGCCCAATTTCCATAATGTCCGCTGTGCATTGCTCGCGGGAATGAAGAACGAGGACGGGCGCGTGCTGGTGCCACATTTTTACGATGGAATTGCGCCGCTATCACCTACCGAGAAAGACGCGCTTGCGCGAGCTCCGGTCAATGATCAAATGCTCATGAATTCATTTTGGCTCGGTCATACCGATGGTGGCGGCGCCCACTTGCTTGAGCTTATCAATCGGCCGTCTCTCAACATCAACGGCTTCGCTGCTGGCCAAATCGGGCCACGCGCTACAAATGTAATCCCGCCCACAGCAACTGCCGATCTGGATCTTCGGCTCGTGGCAGGCATCGATTGGCGTGAGCAGCAGCAGCGGGTGATCGACTACATACGCTCCCGCGGCTATTTGGTGGTGGACGGCGAGCCAACGCGCGACATCCTAACCCAGCACGCAAAGGTCGCCCTGGTGAACCACGATGAAGCGGGCTATAAGGCCGTGCGCACTCCGATGGATTTGCCGATTGCGCGGGAGGTCATTCGTGCGGTCGAGAGCGCTCGAGGAGATGTCGTGTTGCTGCCGACCATGGGTGGAAGTGTCCCCTTGGGTGCGATGGAGCGTGCAGCCCAAACCCATACGATCACCGTGCCGATCGCCAACTATGACGATAATCAGCACGCTGCGAATGAGAATCTTCGCTTCCAGAATCTTTGGAATGGCGTGGAAACCATGGCTGCCCTGCTGGAGATGCAGTAATCGCCTGCACTTGAAAGGAACGGCAGCCGAAAGCAAAATGGACGACAATGCGGAACAGCAAATAAAGGTTCCCTTGCTGCGTCTCTTGATCGATCCAAGTTCTTCCGTAGATTTCCGAGTAAGGCGTTATACGGCCGGGTACGAAGACGCCCGTCCGTGAGGGAATCCGAATCGCAACGGGGACAAAGCGGCTTCCAGCTACGGCGCGATTCGGCTGACAGCTTTCTGGACGAGCGCACTGATCCCTGCCTGTTCGGCAGAGGTCAGCTCTTTCAGCACGAACACGGCCAGCCACATGTGGTCTTCGTCGAGGCTTGCCTTGCCGCTTAAGCTGAGTGTCGCGTACTCGTTTTGAAACTCTGCGTGCTTTGAAAGAAGCGGACGACCTCGCTGTCCGTGGGATACCCTGGCATCCCGTATCAGGTGTTCGGTGAGAGGGCTGGCGGCGCCGGGTTTGATGATCACGTGGAGCCTGTCGTCCGCCAAATCCGGAGATCCGGTGCTATCGAGACACTCGTTTATCGGTCCTTCGTGCTGCTCACTCACTGAAAGAAGGCTAGTCTCAATTCTTCACGCTCGGCCAGAATTGACGGAGAGGCTTCTCTAAACCCCGGCAGTAGTAGACGTCGAAATGTTCGTATGGCATGGAGTGGGGGTGGGAAACGTGCGCCACCTTACGTACGGACGCGAATAAGCGTTTTAGCTCATTCTCGTCGCCGTCCATGACGGCCACGATCTTCACCCATGTAATTACGGGGTCCCCATAGAAAGTAATTCTGGTGGCCGCTGATGGCCGGTGGCAATCCGTGGGCCGGACCGAAGAGGTCGATGGCGCCGGCTTGCCCGTAGTTCTGTCCAAAGATGGCGGTCTGGGCGCGCAGATCGGTCGACGGGCCATTATTGATGTTCGCATAATATAGTTCACCCGAGAGGTAGGCATAGGCGGGATTGTTGCGAGCATGCCACCAGGATGCGCGGGCGACGCCGCATACGTTTCAGGGCCCGTCGTGCGCGATTATCCAACTCCCAGTAACTCTGAGGGCAGACGTTGGGCAGTTCGTGTTGTTTCCAGTAGCCCCACAGGTATTCCACCGGGTTGAGCTCCGGGGCATAGGCCGGCAGATACTCGGTGCGAATCCAACCCTCCCGCTCCTCGATCCATTGCTGTGGGTCATCCGGCTCTTATGGGCCTGCAGGCGGCCCGAGGCCAACTAGTACTACTACGTTAAGTAAGTGTTGACTTCTACGATCCGTGCGTCGTAAGCTCTGAAGGCATGAATGCCAGAGAACTGCAAGCCAGCGCGGATCGGCTGGAAAAGTTTTTGATGACCATGCTGGCCAGTGTGAGGCGCTCGGAGCGCCGTGATCACGGCTCGCTTTATGTACAAGGGTTGCTGCTGGATGGGGAGCGCAAGTCGATTGAACCTCTGGCTGGGCGTGTGCCCGGGGGCAACGTCCAAGCCTTGCAGCAATTCGTGGGACAAAGCCCTTGGGCCTGGGAACCTGTCCGCCGCTTGCTGGCCCAGCACTTGGAGGAAGCGTTGGTGCCGGCGGCGGGATGGATTATCGATGATACCGGTTTTCCCAAGCAAGGCAAGGAATCGGTGGGCGTGGCCCGACAGTATTCGGGAACCCTGGGTAAAGTGGGCAACTGCCAGGTCGCGGTCGGGGTGCACCTGACGACCGAGGCGGAGAGCATGCCGCTGGACTGGGCGCTCTACCTGCCGCAGAGTTGGACGGAAGATGCGGAACGCTGCCGCAAGGCGGGGATTCCCGGCCCCCCACCCTTCCGGACCAAGAGCGAGCTGGCCCTGGAGTTGATCGATCGTCTGTTGGCTTGGGGCCTGAGCCGCCAGCCGGTACTGGCGGACGCCGGCTACGGTAACAGCGCCGATTTTCGACAAGGATTGGCTGACCGCCGACTGCACTATGTGGTGGGCGTGGAGTCGAGCACGGCGGTTTGGGAGAAGCCGACTCAACGCGTGCAGCCGCGGCGGCGAGTTGGCCGTGGCCGACCCCGGCGTCCCTACTATCGTGGGCAGCCCACGGCCTTGCGCGAATTGGCATCGACTCTGTCGCCGGAGGCCTGGCGCCAAGTCACCTGGAGACAAGGCACTCCAGGTCCGCAACGCAGCCGATTCGCTGCCTGCCGAGTGCAACCCGCGCATGGTCACGTTCGGGATGAGCCCGAGTTGGAGCCGGTTTGGCTGCTGATCGAGTGGCCGCTGGAAGCGGAAGCTCCCAGCAAGTATTGGTTCTCGAACCTGCCCCAGGGAGTCTCGTTGCGGCGTCTGGTGCGATTGGCCAAACTCCACTGGCGGGTGGAACAAAACTACCAGCAGCTGAAAGAGGAGCTGGGACTCGATCATTATGAGGGCCGTGGCTGGCAAGGCTGGCATCATCATGTCACCTTGGTCGGCTTGGCGTATGCCTTCCTCCTGCTGGAGCGACAACGCCTTAAAAAAAACTCCAGTTCCGACGCTGCCTGAAGCACGCCGTTGTCTACAGATAGTGCTGATTTGCATATTCGGGATCTGCCCTACTTGCCGACGTTCGACGGCTCGAGGCTCGTGAACATACTTAACGTAGTAGTACTAGGCAGTCTCTGCCGGACAACAAAAAAACAAACCTACTCTGGCCCGCGGCGCCCACCTAGGAGCTTAGCTTTGCGCGCCAGCCACGAAACGGCTGCGGTAGTGGGTAGGCGCAACGCCGAAGCGTTGCGTGAACGCACGGCGAAAACTGTCGGGATCGTGAAAGCCAACCGAGTCGGCGATGCTCTCCACGGTACCGCCAGGGTCAGATAGCCGCTTGCGCGCCTCGTCAAGCCGAAGGCGCTGCACAAAAGCGGCCGGACTGCTATTGAACTCCAACCTGAATCGGCGGGAGAACTGCCGCGGGCAGAGATTGATATGCTCTGCCATTGCTTCAACGGAAAGGTCTTTGTTGAGGCGTCCCAGTATCCATGCCGCCAGATCGGCGAAGCGGCTAGTGGTAGCAACTTGAAACTTCAACGGCTCGGAAAACTGCTCTTGCCCTCCAGGTCGCTTCATGTAGACCACCAGTTCGCGCGCCACCGCAAGCGCGACTCGGGGTCCGAAGTCTTCTTCAATTAATGCCAAGGAAAGATCGATCCCGGCGGTGACACCCGCCGAGGTGTAGAACTTGCCGTCCCGAATGTAGAGCGCATTGGCGTCAACCTTCAATGCAGGAAAGCGGCTGGCCAATTGGCCGGCGAACTTCCAATGGGTGGTCACCCGCCGTCCGTCGAGCAGTCCGGTGGGCGCTATCGCGTAAACGCCCGTGCATACCGAGGCAATCCGGCGAATGCCGCTGGCCCGGCGGCTGATCCAATCCGCCAGCTTAGGGGCAGCGGGGGAGAGGCGGATGCCAGGGCCGCCGGGAATGACCAGCGTGTCGATGTGGCGCAAAGAACTCAGGGAGCAGGAGGCGGTCATACGCAACCCGGACACCGAGCGAAAGGTCTTTGCGTTCAACGCGGCAATCGTAACCTTGTAGCAGGGCTGTGGACTGCTGCTCGAGTCCTCAAGGAATGCACTACTGAAAGCCTCTAGCGGCCCCGACAAGTCGAGGGAAGTGAGGTCGTCGTACCCTACAATAACGATATGTTTGGGTCTCACGTTGTTCGCCTCATTAGAATAGCGCACCAGGTGTAAGTCTGGAACGACATTCATCCGGCTATTTGGGACTTCGCCCACTCTAACCCAAATGTCCTGAAGTGCCGGATGAATGTCATTTAGGCCGTCGCCTTTTGGGGTTATCCTCTCACCTATCGACAGCAATTTCTCAGGAGGATCGTGTGCGAAAGAAAGGTAAGGGACTCTGGCTCGCCGCTGCAATCGTGGGAATTCTGGACTTGATGGTCCCCGCGATTCACGCGCAAGCGCCCAACAAACCACCAACTTCCACGCAACAGGCCGGCTCACTGAGGCCGCCCGCAACGGGCAAGATCAACGTAGCGTTCCTGATTTCGCAAGGCGCGGACGTCATGGACATCGCGGGCCCTTGGGAGGCCCTCCACGGCGCGATGCTGACAACCGAAGGCAAGCCATGGCATGAATCGGACTGGGATGACATGGTGATGCCGATCAACGTGTATACCGTTTCCGATTCGCTGAAGCCGGTGGATGCAAATGGATTGACTATCGTCCCAAACTACACGTTTGACAATGCGCCTAAGCCGCAAATTATCGTGATTCCCGCGCAGACCGGACGCAGCGCTGCCCAGAAGGCGTGGCTGCTGGCCAATTCGGCCACCGCCGATGAAACCATGTCAGTGTGCACCGGTGCTGCGGTGTTGGCGGACTATGGGCTGCTCGACGGCCAAACTGCTACGACGCATCATTACTTTCTACAGCGCATGCAGAAGCAATATCCCGCTGTGCACTTCGTCAGTGGAACCCGCTACGTGGAGAATGGCAAAATCGCAACCGCGGGCGGCTTGACCTCAGGCATTGATCTGGCGCTACACGTCGTTGCGAGATACTACGGGGATGAGGTAGCGCAGGGCACCGCCGATTTGCTGGAGTACAAGAGCACGCTGTGGAAAAACCCGGAATATGAGCAAGTGAAGCCGGTTCTGGCGTCGAAGTGATCTTGCATGTTCGGCGAGCTTCTCGGGTCAGCTCAGGTTTCCGGATTGTCAGCCATCGGGAAGCTGGCTCATGCCTTCCACGCGCCCGACTCCTGCATGGTCGGCTACTGGCGACTCACCCCCCACCGCCGCTGTTGGCCGCCAACTCGCCACTTGGCCATTACATGAGGGTCAGTCGCGGTATGAGGCACTTCCGCAAGGAAACCCGTTATGCGGGCCAGCTGAATAGAAACGCTACTGTGGATTCCGGATTGGAGGGAAGCGGCACTTTAGCGAGTCACCGTAACATTCCCATCGGGCACCACGCAGATTTCGTCAGCAAGTTGCCGGCTTACACGCTGGGCGCTCGCACCTTCCCCAATCCGCAGCCAGAGGGAGGCATTTCGTGCCCCGGCTTCGACAACAATCGTGACGCCTGGCCGCAACCCCAGACGTTCCATCTCGCGGAGGTGGGCAGGTTCACGGTGGAAGACGCTGCTGACCACCGCGGCCATTCCGCAAGCCCACTGAGAGAGCAGCGTTTCCTCGCGCTCGCGGATAGCACCGCCTCGCTCCGGAATCAGATGGCCATGAGGATCGGTTTCGGGGTCACTAAGCTTGGCGGCAATGCGATCCTCAAGCCTCTCGGAAATGAAGTGCTCCAGCCGCTCGGCTTCTTCGTGGACTTCGTCCCAGTTGTAGTTCAGGTAGTCGTGCAGGAACCGCTCCAGTAACCGATGGTGGCGGAGGACCTCGAGTGCGCGCATCTTCCCCGCCCGAGTCAGGCGCACCCCATGGTGACGTTCATATCGCACCAGCGCGGGACGGTGCGCCGCCAGCTTTTTCACCATGCCGGTTACCGAAGCCGCACGAACACCCAAGTGCTGCGCCAGCGCGTTGCTGGTGACGCGGCTGTCTTCAGGTCCGCTTAGCCGGAGGATGGCCTTGAGGTAATCGTCTGCAGACTCGGCATTGACCAGTATTCGCATATATTAGCCGCTGAGACGGCGCCGGATTCCTGCCGAGGAGATCGCCCTTGGTATGAGGAGGAACCGCGCCGCCGGACGATGGCCGGACTCGGGAGTTACCGCCCTCCCCCGGTCCCTTGCCGTTGGACCAGTCGTAACAACCTGATTTCATTTGAGTTCTGTTATTCGGCCAAGGCAGTAGACCGCTGCCCTGCCTGAGAACCAGAGTTAAACTCAAAATCAGGTTAAGTCATTTAGCTGCTGATAATTGCAGGACACAAAACGGAATGAGCCATAACATTGCCAAACGTTTTAGCCCTTTGCACTGAAACGAGGTCAAGATTCAATTTGACAGGCACTTGCCCTACGAAATAGTAGTTCTTATCGCACCGACGAAGTCGTTCGAAACTTCGCGAAAGATCGAAGAAATAATCCAAGGAACAAGCGCGGATTGTCGTTGCTTGCCTGCTTCAGACAGGGAACAACCGGTTTCAAAAGGAAGATATGCGCTAGTAGTTCTTAGACTTCCTTCCTGTTATCAGTGACTTGTAGACAAATCTGACAAAGGCACTTACTTATAGGCAATTTTATGGTTTAAGTCACAATCATTGTCACTTTGAGAATATCCTTGCCGAAATGAAGCATATCTCTGCCGCGCTAGCGGCCGGAACTCCTTGGTTTCCGCAGGAGGCACTTTTGGGGGAAAGAGACGTTAAGGCATAAAGGTGCCGCGAGTCCGTTTTGTGGGGATATCGTTGCCACGAGTCCTCGAATCGGCGCGGGTTAGAGCGAGGCCGACGGGGAATGGCTCTTCCGGGTGCGTCTGTATGTCGGGTACGATCTTGGTTATGACTGGGCGGGATCAACTGTCGCTGGCAACGGTCGACCTGATGGGTCTTCTGCACAGCGCGTTCGGTTTCTCCTCGTTCCGAGCGAACCAGGAGGCCGTCTGCCGCGCGGCCATCGAAGGTCACGACGTGTTGCTGGTTATGCCGACCGGATCCGGCAAGTCACTGTGCTACCAATTGCCGGGCATCGCCCGCGGTGGTACCACGCTGGTGATCAGCCCGCTGATTGCTCTGATGGAGGATCAGGTCGCCAGGCTCAAAAAGCAGGGCTTCGCGGTTGACCGCATCCATTCCGGCCGCCCGCGCACCGACTCGCGTCAGGCCTGTATCCACTACCTCAGCGGCAAGTTGCATTTCCTGTTCATCGCGCCGGAGCGGCTACGCGTGGTCGGTTTTCCGGAGATGCTCGCCAAACGGCCCCCGTCGCTCATCGCGGTTGACGAGGCACATTGCATCTCGCAATGGGGACATGATTTCCGGCCGGATTACCGGATGCTTGGCAAGCACGTGCCCCGATTGCGCCCGGCACCTCTGGTGGCACTCACCGCCACGGCAACACCCGTAGTTCAGAATGACATCGTCGAACAATTGGGTCTTGTGCAGCCGGCCCGCTTCGTTCACGGTTTCCGGCGCGCCAACATCGCCATTGAAGTCGTCGAGATTGCGCCATCGCTTCGGGCCGAGGTCACGAGCGGTCTGTTGCGGGAAACCGAACGTAGGCCGGCAATCGTCTACACACCCACGCGAAAGCAGGCCGAAAGTCTGGCAGCCGCATTTGCCGGGTCTATTCCTGCGGCGGCATATCACGCCGGGCTCGATCCTCAACACCGCCGGCGGGTCCAAGAGGAGTTCCTCGAGGGTCGGATCCAGATCATGGTGGCGACCATTGCCTTTGGCATGGGGATCGACAAGGCCGACATCCGCACGGTGGTCCACACGGCCTTGCCGGGAAGCCTGGAAGCTTATTACCAGGAAATCGGACGCGCCGGGCGCGACGGTAGGCCGAGCCGCGCGATCCTGATGCACTCCTACGCCGATCGCTACACCCACGATTTCTTCTTTGAGCGCGACTACCCGGATGTGACCGTGCTGGACATGATCTTCACCCGGCTCCAGGCCGAGCCGCAAGAAAAGGCGGCCCTCCAGCAGCAGCTCCGGATGGACGAAGAGGTGTTCGACAAAGCTCTCGAGAAGCTCTGGACCCACGGTGGAGCCCTGGTGGACTATGCCGAGAACGTGAGCCGCGGCCACAATCAATGGCGCGAGTCCTATATCGCGCAAGGTCAGCAGAAACGGGCACAGATCGATCAGATGATCCGTTACGCTGCCAGCAGCCGATGCCGTATGGCAACCCTCGTGCGCCACTTCGGCGATCTTGCTGACGGGCAAAAGCCTTGCGGGATCTGCGATTTTTGTGATCCGGACCGGTGCGCTGCTCAGCGCTTCCGGACCGCAACGGAGGCCGAGCACAAGCTGCTCTTGGAGGTCGTGGCCGCGTTGCGCAGGGGTGGTACGAAATCGACCGGCAAACTGTACGCTGAACTGTGTTCCAAACAGGAGGTGACCCGAGACGCCTTCGAAGAAGTGCTCGGTGCCACGGCACGCGCGGGACTCCTGAAGCTCTCAGATGCGGCCTTCGAGAAAGATGGCAAACAGATCCCGTACCGTAAGGCCACTCTTACCCACGCCGGCCATGCGGTGAACGAAAGGACGCCGGTCGAGTTCATCATGAAGGACACGGCGCCCCCAACCAGCAAGAGAAAGAGAAAGAAGAGCCCCGCTTTTTCTCCGGACCAAGTGCGTCAATCGAGGCCTGTAACCGTAGCCGGACCGAGGCCATTGGCAAAAGCAAAGGTTTCAGAGGTCGGGACGAATTCCCGCCTCGAAGCAGCGCTGCGCGTCTGGCGGTTGATCGAGGCCCGGCGGCGAGGCTTGCCAGCGTTCCGAATCTTCAGCGACCGGACTTTGAGGGCTCTAGCCATCAACCGCCCATTAACAACCCAGGAGTTGCTCGCCGTGCCGGGAGTGGGCATCAGCACGGTGGAGAAATACGGAGCGGGCATCTACCGCGTCGTGCGCGAGAATGGCGATTGACACAGCCCATCATGAAGTTCAGAGCTGTTACTGTAGGTGTACAGTAGGCCGTTACCCGTGGGTTGGCTACCGGCGGTGGACCGCTCCGATGCGATCCTGCACGGAATGAAGCACTTCTATCGTGATCTGCTATGGCCAAGTGTGCGGCGCTAATTTGGCGCGAAGAGGATTTTTCAGGCTGAAGCTGCAATTGTTAGGTGTCGCCGCGGATAAGAGCTGGCCACGCTCTTCAAACCTCCGCCCTGTTCTCGAAATGTGGTAGGCTAACGTGATGCGGCGGTCAATCGGCGCCGGCCTCACACTCGTTGCGCTGCTCGCGGCTCTCGTGCCGGGCGGCCTCGGACCGGCTTTGCAGTCGGAAGGGTGCTCATGCTGCTGTTCGCGCGGACGCTGCTCGATGGCCGCCGGGCAGATGGCCATGCCAGACAGGTGCCACCATGCCATGGGAGGCAACGCTTCGCCGAGCTCTTCAGCTTGCACCTGTTGCATGTCTCAGGCACCTGGGTCCGCAGCACCGCCAACGGCTTTCCGTTTCAGCTTTAATCTGGTAGCCACCGCACCTGCCGTGACGGCTGGCACTGGGCTCAACCGGCCCGTTGCCAGTGTTGCGGTTCCGCTTCAGGGTCACGCCTTTCCCCTGGATCAGCCTCCCAGAATCTAAGCCCATCCAGTTCGAATATTCATACAGACCTTTGACCGTGGACTGTGTCGGCAGCGGAGAGTAGGGTTGTACACTCGTCCGTGACCAGCGTACCGACCCACATCGTTGGCCAGTCTCCGGTATCCGCGAAGCTGACAGCGATCAACTCGAAATGTTGCTGATGCGCGTAGACAAACGATAGCGTGAGTTCCGCTCATCTCAGGATCACTAAGGGGATGACAAACGCGCAGTATGCCAGGGACGACCTGACTGGCAGACGACGGTCGCCATTGCCTTCGGTGAATCTTTCGGCAAGGGCGAGAGGTGCGCATTGTCCGTCCATGGCCTCAGCGCAGCGGATCGCCCTGAGTTGCCGGGCAACAGCCTCACCTTCGGCCGATTTCAACAATGCCCCGTGGCAGCGCTACAAGGGATTTCGCTCGAGATTTCATGACTGAGTGCCTCGGGACAAGCTCGGAACAAGAGGTTTGTCCCGAGCAAGGCCCTCACGTCAGACGACGGTTGCAGGAACCGGCTGCGAGCTTACTGTTAGGAGTATCTGAGATGAAAGTTCTACTGTACGTCGCCATCGTTGTCATGGTCCAAGGGTCACTGGGATTGCCGGCGACAGTGCAGGAAAAGCCTGACGCGGTCAGCAGCGTGCCGTGTCTGATTTGCTTCTCCGATGTCTGCTTGAAGAAACGGATGCCCGAGGCACAGGTGCTTGAAAAGCTGGCTGGCAGTTTCCGGCTCGTTCATCTGAACGAATCCCAGGCTCTTGACCCCGACCCGGTCACGAGCGAGCAGTCGTACCTCGTGAAAAACAAGCTCGATTCCGGCAAGACGGTCGGAGTCGTTTCGTTTGTCGACCATCGGCTTTCGTGGGCTTCAGGCGCCTGGGGTTATGCAGACGATCAGAAGGCCACGCTTCTTGCGGCAACAGTGTATTCGCTCATCGAACACCTCACTCGAGAGCGGGGCACGGCGGCTTCTGTCGAAACCAAGCACTCTGTACAAGGCAGGCTCAGCGTTGACCAAATCAAGATCATTTTCGGCAGCAAAGAGGCATTAATCACGATTGTGAAGCAAAAGGAAGCGAATGGCGAATGGACAACCGGGGAGGTCCACGTCGACGAGGCCATGAGGGAGGAGTCTGATCCATGAATGCAACCGAGCTCGTCTCCAACCGAAGCACAGAATTTAGAAAAGGAGGAAGCAATGAAGACAGAGCGCTTAACTCGTAGAAGCGTGTTGGAACATTTGGCGTTGGGAGCTGCGTTTGCCACCGCCTTTCTTAGGAAGGGTAATGCTCTGCAGAATCCACCTGTTTCCAATGGACCCTTTACCCTCCCGCCTTTGCCTTATGCCTTTGACGCGCTGGAACCTTACATCGACGCCAAGACGATGGAGATCCACCACGACAAACACCATCAGGCTTATGTTACCAACCTCAACAAGGCGATAGCCGCTCACCCGGAGCTCGGCAAGCAGCCCGTCGAGATGCTGATAAAGAACCTGAGCTCCGTTCCTGAAGACATCCGCACCGCCGTCCGCAACAACGGCGGCGGCCACTATAACCACAGCCTATTTTGGGTAACGCTGAACAAGAATAACGGCGCCGGGCCCACGGGAGAGCTGGGCAAAGACATCGATAGTGCCTTTGGAAGCTATGCTGCCTTCAAGGATCAATTCACCAAGGCTGCGCTCGGAGTATTCGGTAGCGGCTGGGCATGGCTTAGCCTTGATGGTAAACGACTGGTAATCGAGTCCACGCCGAATCAAGACTCGCCCTTGACGGCGGGCCACCATCCGGTGCTTGGAATCGACGTGTGGGAACACGCCTACTACCTGAAGTACCAGAACAAACGTCCTGACTATATCGCCGCGTTCTTTAACGTCATCAATTGGGATGCCGTGAACGAGCGATGTCAAATGGCGATGAGTTAAACAGGTCCGGTGGAGCCAGCGGTTCGCGGACCGTCAAAGCTGATCTCGGATGTCAGATTCGCTCACAGGAGGAGTTATGAAACGTGCGCTACTGATCGCGACTTGCCTATTGGTGGCCGTGGTGGCTTGGAGTCAGGACGAGGGTGAATATCGAACGTGGATGCAGACGGCAGGCGGGACCGTCGGAAGCCTGAAGAAGAACCTTGACGCCAAGAATGGACCCGCCGCGGCCGCTGATGCGCGCAAGTTACAAGAAGTATTCAATCATGTGCACGAGTTCTGGCAGACAAAGAACTCGGAGGACGCAATGAAGTTCGCGATGGGCGCAAGCGAGGGGTTCGGCAAGATTGCCGGGCAAGCTTCAGCGGGCAAGTTCGACGACGCTTCCGCAACCTTCAAAGAGGCCACCGCCAACTGCGGAGGTTGCCATAGCGCGCATCGCGAGAAGGCGGCCGACGGCTCCTTCCGGATTAAGTAGGAGCAGGTTGGTGCTGCGACGACTAAGGTCCGAGTTAACGGGTTCGAATGTGGCAAATCGGCGCATCGTCCCGGTCCAGATCGCTGCACTGTCCCTAATCAGTCCTGGTGCGACAATTTGCCGCACCAGGACGCAGTCGGGCCGTGATTATACTGCCGGGTTTCGGGGGAATCTTTGACCAAGTGTATACGCGGTAGGTTATTTGGCGTTCCTCGTTTGTGGCTCTGCGACGCTGCGCTTTGTATCGCTTGCCTAGCACTGCCTATTCGGGGAGCTGCTCAAACAGAGCTCGCGCACGTCAGCGGCCGGGTGACCGACCAATCCGGCGCCGCGGTCGTGGACACGGAAATGGAAATCAAGAATATTGATACGAATCTCTCTATCGCTGTGAAAACGAATCAGGATGGGTTTTATAGCTTTCCTTCGGTGCGTCCCGGCCACTATCTGCTTTCCGCGCGGAAAACTGGCTTCAAGACTGTAACGGTGACGCAGCTCAATTTGAATGCTCAAGACGAGATGACCCGCGACTTCATCATGCCGCTTGGCTCGGTGAGCCAGAGCATCACTGTGACGGCAGACGCCCTCAACATCAATACGACGGACGCAACCGTGAGCACCGTCGTTGACCGTCAATTTGCAGACAACCTTCCGCTGAATGGGAGGAGTTTTCAAAGTCTGATCGAGCTAACGCCGGGCGTGCTGCCCACTGGTGGGGAGGGAAACACGGACACCTTTGTCGTAAACGGGCAGCGTGAGACCTCGAACTATTGGACGGTAGACGGGGTGAGTGCCAATATCGGGATTGGTGGAAATATTGCGAACCCAGGCGCGGGACTCGGAGGGCAGACCGGCGCCACCAGTCTGTCGGGCGGGACGAACAGTATCGTCTCGGTAGATGCGCTGCAGGAGTTCCGGATACAGACTTCGACGGCTGCCCCGGATTCAGGCCTTACCGCGGGTGGACAGATTTCGATCGTTACGCGCTCAGGCACGAACCACTTTCATGGTTCCCTCTACAACTACTTTCGAAATACGGTTTTAGACGCCGCTGATTGGTTCAACAGCTATCAGAATAACCCTCCGCTTCCCAAGGCTCCAGAGCTACAAAACGATTTCGGAGGAACGCTGGGTGGTCCCATTCTGAAAGACCGTACTTTCTTTTTCTTTTCCTATGAGGGACTACGCCTCCGATTCCCACAGACGGAACTGACTCAGGTCCCAGACCTCCAGGCACGCCAGGATGCGATACCCGCAATCCAGCAGTTTTTGAATGCATTTCCGTTCGACCCCAATCAGCCCGACTTAGGCAACGGGGTTGCTCAGTTCAATGCCAGCTTTTCGAACCCCAGTTCCCTCGATGCTTACAGTATCCGCATCGATCACCGGTTGAACGACAAGGTCACCCTGTTTGGCAGATACAACAACTCGCCCTCCAGCATTCTGCAGCATGGAGCCGGACCTGGTTCTGGCGTTGCTCTCAGTCAGGAAGGAGTGCAATCGCAGACCATACAGACCTTCACGGCGGGAACGACCTGGTCAGTGTCCCCAACCATGAGCGACGACTTCCGATTCAACTACAGCCGGCTGGACAGTACTGGTGCTTCACTGTCAAGCAATTTTGGCGGCGCCACTCCCATACCCTCGCCCCCATTGCCCAATGGCTACGATCTCCAGAACGCCGGTATTGGCTTTCAAGCGGGATTTACGACCAATGGATATTACGACATAGGGGCGGGTGTCGAGAGCCTACAGCGGCAGATCGAACTGGTGGACAACGTTGCAATTCAAAAAGGCTCTCACCGATTCACGTTCGGAGCGGACTATCGCCGATTGTCACCGCGATTTGCTCCAGCACAATACTCCCAAGTAGCATTGTTCAACGATTATCCTACCACCGAGGCCGGCGTTGTTGGTTTCGCCTTTACCAACCACAGCATTCCCGCGACCTACCTCTTCCGGACATTTAGCCTTTTTGCTCAGGACACATGGCAACCTAAGCCCCGGCTTACGCTAACCTATGGCCTTCGATGGGGCGTCGAATTTCCCCCCAAAGCACTCGAAGGCCCGGCTTTTCCGGCCGTTGTGAATTACAATCTCAACAATCTTTCGCAGATCGAACTGGCGCCGGCCGGGACTCCAGCCTACCAAACGCCCTATGGAAATTTCATGCCCCGCCTGGGAGTTGCGTACCAGTTCGCGCAAAGAAACGGGGCACCATCCACTGTGCTTCGTGGCGGGATCGGCCTCTACAATGACCTGGCCGCCGGTGCAGCGGGAAACCTGATTGCGTATGCATATCCTTACACCGGAAACGCCTTTTATGACGGCAGCCAGCTTCCGGTCGTGTACCCGCCCACTGGCGGAACGTTCCCACTTGCACTGGTATACGCGGCGCCACCTCCGATTGTGCCTCCTGGGGCCTCGAATAGTGGGCTTCTGCTCGGATTCAATCCCCATTTTCAAACGCCTTTCACGCTTGAGTGGAATGTGGCCCTGCAGCAGGAGGTTGGCAAAGAGCAAAGTGTGACAGTTTCTTATGTCGGTGCGGCAGGAAGAAGACTCGTGCAAACAATCTTCCCCTACAACTCTCCCCCTCCGAACTACCCGGGGGGAATCGGGTTGTTCGACAACGGTGGCTCTTCCAGTTACAACGCGCTCCAGGCGCAGTTTCAACGACAGGTTTCTCACGGACTTCAAGCGCTGGCTTCCTACACATGGGCACACAGCCTTGACACGGGTTCTACCGTATTCGGCCAAAATGGACAAGGGATAAATGATGATCGGGGGCCTTCGAAATTCGACATTCGTAGCCAGTTTTCTGCCGCGCTGACCTACGACGTTCCCGCATACAGGCCGGATCGCTTCGTCGGAGCCGTCCTGAGCGGATGGTCGCTCCAGAGCATCATTAAAGCGTACTCCTCTCCACCGGTTGACGTGACGGTTATGGCAAGTCAATCGTTTACCGGAAAACCTGTTTACGTGAGGCCAGGTGTTCTCCCGGGGGTTCCCTTTTACCTCTACGGGTCTCAATACCCCGGAGACAAAATCATCAATAACACTCCGGATGGACCGAATATGTCTTGTGTCGGTCCGTTCTGTTTTCCTCCGACGGATGCCAACGGCAACGTACTGAGCCAAGGGGATCTTGGAAGAAACGCCTTGCGAGCCTTCCCCGCGTCGCAGTGGGATTTCGCGGTTCATCGAGACTTTCCCATTCATGAGTCGCTAACGCTGCAGTTCCGGGCGGAGGTGTTCAACTTCTTGAATCACCCTAACTTCGCACCCCCGAATAGCGTGCTCAATCTTGGTTTTGGCTCCAACACTCAGTTCGGCTATTCCCTCGAGACGTTGGGGCAGTACCTGGGCGCAAACAGCAACGGGGGCGGTGCCCTAAGCCCGCTGTATCAGTTTGGCGGACCGCGCTCCGTCCAATTTGCCCTGAAGTTGTCGTTTTGACATCGACAGTCGCCAGTTTGAGGAGCTCTCTGTAATGATCCATCGCTACTTTGTCTGGCTGCATCGCTGGACCGGCCTGCTCATGGCGACATTCCTCGTTGTCGTAGGACTGACAGGTACGCTACTTGCCTTCCGGGTGCAAGTCGACCGTTTCCTGAACCCGGAACTCTACGCGACCGCCAGACCGGGACAGACTCCGCTCGATCTGGCCACGCTCGCAGAGCGTGCCCAGACCCTGGTTCCGCAAGCGCGGCCCGGGTACTTCGCGATTGACAATGGCCAGGCGAGCGTCGCATTGCGACCCCGCAAGGACCCGATCACGGGAAAGCCTTACCTGTTGGTCTTCGAACACCTGATCCTCAACCCCTATACCGGCAGGGAGCTGGGTCGTTGCTGCGCCGGGAATCCAAGCTGGCGGATCAAGTTCATGCCCTTCATTTACAACCTCCACACCTCAATGGCGATGGGCTCCGGCGGGGAACTGGTCCTCGGCATCATTGCTCTTATCTGGACTCTCGACTGTTTCGTTGGTTTTTATCTCACCCTGCCGCGCGGGCGTGGTGAATTCTGGAAGCGCTGGAAACACGCTTGGAAGGTCAAATGGACCGCCAGCACCTTCCGCGTCAATTTCGATCTGCATCGAGCCGGGAGCCTCTGGACCTGGCTGCTCCTGTTTGCGTTTGCGTGGTCCAGCGTGATGCTCGCGCTGCGGCCCGTCTACAACTTCGTCACGGGCGCCGTCCTCGACTACCGGAACGACGACCAGGTGATAAAAGCCGTCTTGCTGCCGCAGCCGCTAGAGGACCCGAAGCTCAGCTGGCGCCAAGCCCAGACCATCGGCGAACGCCTCATGGCGGAGCAGGCCGCCCAGCATGGCTTCGCTGTCACGCGTCCTTATGGCCTAGCTTACATTCCCGAGTTTGGCGTTTACACTTACGATGTCCGCGGGAGCAACGACATTCGCGGTCACGGTTGGGATACGAGTATCTGGATTGACGGCAATACAGGCGCGCTCCGTGACGTTTCGCTGCCCTCCGGTCAGCACACGGGCAACACCGTTAGCACGGTACTCTGGGGACTGCACTACGGAGACATCCGCGACTTCCTGCCATATCGGATCATGGTTGCGCTTCTAGGGTTGGCCCTCAGCGTGATTTCAGTCACCGGTGTGTATATCTGGTGGAGGAAGCGCAGGACAAGCCGACTTGCCGCCTCAGGGCGGCGTGGTGCCGCAGGAGATCGACCCGCCGGGAAAGTGGCTGAGATCGTCCCCAGCAAGGCGTCATGATCGCTATGGCAGTTGATTTTCGCGCAATCGAAAGAGCGATCCAACAAGAGAGCGTTCAGGCGACTGATCACCTTTTCGCTGCCGAGGCGAGGAAATGGGGCCGAGGAAGCTTATGACGACGACCCACCGGGTGACACGCAGAGCAGCGGTGCAATCACTTCTCCTCTTGCCGAGCACTATGGTGCTGGCTGCGCAGGAGCCGCCGCCTGCGGACAAGGACCGCGCCCTCTGGAACAAGGTCTATTCGGAAGAGGAAAGACGGGTGACTAGTTACCCCAATCGCCTCCTGGCGGATGTGGTTCAGGGCAAGACTCCTGGACGCGCTCTGGACATTGGCATGGGGCAAGGCAGGAACTCACTGTTCCTGGCCCGTCTCGGATGGGATGTGACCGGCGTGGATATTTCCGACAAGGGAATTGAGATCGCGAAGAAAGAAGCAGAGAAGGCCAACTTGAAGGTCAATTGCGTGGTCGCCGACTTTGCGACCTTCGACACTGGGAAGGACCAATGGGATCTGGTGGCCGGAATCTACATGGGTGGGCTAATCCTGAATCAGGCAAAACGCATTGCCGAAGGCCTCAAGCGGGGCGCCTTGCTGGTTGTGGAGAACTTTCATCGCGACGTCAACGTGACTGCGTTGACTGGAGGAAAGCTCGGCTACCCGGTCAACGCCTTGCTCGAGACCTTTGTCCCACTTCTGCGCATCGTGCGCTACGAGGAGATTCTTGATTTTCCCGACTGGTCCAATCGCGGCGAGAAGGTTCCGCTGGTTCGCATGCTGGCGCGGAAGGGGTGAGCCATGAATGAACGAGAAGAAGGCGATATGAACAACCGAAGAAATCGGCACTCGCTCACGATTACATCTGTCGGCATGGCGATGATTGTTCTTGCGGCCGCGTGTCGGCAACACAAACCAAGCTCTTTGCAGTTTGAGCCTACGCCGCGGCCTGTGATCGCTCAAGCGGGGTTCTTCTCATCTCACAATGGCCGCGTTGGAGTCGACTTGGTATCCTCACCTGACGTCCATCTCCTCGCAGTCGTCGGAGACGGCGACCAAGCGAGATTGGCTCTATTCAACTCGGAGAATGGCGGCGATAGCTTTAACCCGCCGGTGTGGGTGAGCGAACCGGGGAAGAAGGTAACTTCGAGAGGTGAGGATAGTCCTGCGCTTTTCGTCACCCAAGATGAGATGTTCGCTGCCTGGAATGAAGGCCGCGACCTTCGCTTTGCTCGTTCTCTTTCATGGGGGAGCAGCTTCGAAAAGCCGATCAACATCACCGACAAAACGGGTGACAGCTTTAGCGGATATCCATCCATAGGCGTCGCTCCAAATCGCGACGCCTATGTCGTATGGATCGATACGCGGGACAACGTTGGGGAGTCCGATGACAACTACGCCGTCTATCTCGCGCGTTCGACGGACCATGGCGCAAGTTTTGGCAGGAACATTCGAATAGCTACCAAGATTTGTCCTTGTTGTCGCCCGACCGTGTCTTTCGGACCCAGCGGAGAGGTTCTGGTTTTCTGGCGCCATATTTATCCGGGCCCCATCCATGACATGACAGTAGCCATCAGCACAGACAACGGAGCCACATTCTCCCAACCACAACGCATCGCCGAAGACAATTGGAAGATCGACGGCTGTCCCGACTCTGGGCCGGCGGTCGCGCGAGCAGGAAGGCGAGTGTACGTCGCGTGGCTCACCGAAGCAAATCCACAGATCAGCGGTGTGCGATTGAGCTGGTCAGACGACGGGGGCCGGACTTGGTCGCCCGCGATTATGGGATCGCAGTCGACCATTGACGCCAACTATCCGGCCTTTTGTGTAGCCGATGACGGTAGCCCGGTGCTGGTCTTTCAGGCACGAGATCCCCACGAGCGCGCCGGCTGGAACCCTTTCGGGATCTATACCGTAAAGATCGGTCCGGACGGCACATTGAGTCCGCCTGTGATGGTGCCTGGGCTCACTTCATCGGCCATGCGTCCGGCCGTTGCGGCGGGCATCGGTGGCCGTCTCTACGTGGCGTGGACTACGGACTACAACGGAAAAGAGACAGTCTTTATGTCGCGTGGGCGCTCGATGAGGCCCGGAGCGTAAACGAAGAGAGCGAAGACGCCGGCTGTGGGGCGGCGAACTCACCAGTCCCCTGCAGGGTGTGAGCAGGATCCAATGCGAGCTACGCATAGAGCGCCAACCGGCAAACCGCTCCAGAACGGCTTGGCGGCCTTCCTGGTGCTCGTTGCTGTGCTTACATGCCCGGTCGCGTGCCGGCACAAGGCCGAACCCCCTTCGAGGCGTTATCACCTCAAAGGGACCGTGATCGACGTCAGTCCCAACAGTGGGCCGCTCGTCGTAAGTCATGAAGCCATTCCCGGCTTCATGGGCGCGATGACAATGGGCTACGCCGTCCGGGACCGCCGTGCGCTCGCCGGACTTTCCGCCGGTGACGAAATCACAGCCGATGTAGTGGTTCAGGACGACGGTTCCTGGCTGGAAAACATCGTGGTTGTGAAAAAGGCCGCCAGTCGGCTTCAAGCATTGACGCCAGTTCGGCCGCCCGAGCCTGGCGAGACGGTACCTGACTTTAGCTTCGTCAACCAATACGGCCGAACGGAGCACTTCTCGAGATTGCATGGCAAAGCGGTGTTACTGACATTTATCTACACGCGGTGCCCCCTGCCCGATTACTGTCCCCGAATGAATCTCAACTTTGCTGAGATCAACCTGGCGCTCTCGAGGCGCAAGCAACTCTACTCCGCAACACATCTCTTGAGTGTCAGCTTCGATCCCAAGCACGACACGCCATCGGTGCTCAAGAGCTACGGCCAGGATTTCACGGCCAAGACAGACCCGGGGTTTCACCACTGGGAGTTTGTCGTGGTTCCTCAACAGGAACTCCGGCAGGTGGCACAGTTCTTTGGTCTGAGCTACTGGCAAGAAGGCGCCCAAATTGTGCACTCGATGAGCACGACGTTGGTCGCACCCGACGGACGGGTGTACAAGTGGTATGGGGGGCAATAATTGGCAGACCATCGACGTATTGAGGAGTTTAGACAGCCTACTCCAGCCCGGCGAAATGCGGGAATGAGGGAGCGGTGGAAGAGAGGGATCGAGGCTCAAGAAAGCGCTGGAGTGTGGGGGTCGCGTCTTGACACTGGTATTGCTGTTGCTCGCCGGCGCGGTTGCGCTCGAAGTGTGCATCACCAGCTGGCATCACGGGCTGAGTGCGCGCGACAAGCCAACCTGGATCGAATCTGGACTCGCGCGCGCAACGCGCCGCCTGGCCGTCCCGGCCAGGGCAAAGGCTGCAAGCCAGAGCAGAAAGACTCTCAAACGAATGTGTCGTCGAAGCGAAGCAAGGATACTTTCGCTTCCCATCTTGGCTTTGCGCTCAATCTTCGGCTTCGCCAACTCAGTCGGCATCCCTGCGCAATGACGAGGAGAGCACCTTGCGAAAGACAGCGATTAGCACTTTGTTGCTTCTGGTCATCCACTGTTTAGTGAGCTCGTCGGCGTTGTCCGTGGCCACTGCACAGGAACCTGACGGCAAGATTCTGAAGTCGAAGCCCTGGCCGCCGTTGCCTGATTATGAGTCCCTGGACGATTTCGGCCGCGGCTATTTTTCGCAGGCGGTCTACGAAGAGGCCCGTACGCAGAAGGAGTTCGACGTTCTCGAAATCACCTACGCCAGCGACGGGCTCCCCGTACGCGGAATGTTAATCAAACCGAGAGCGCCGGGCTCTCGAAAATGGCCGGCGATCATATTCAACCGTGGAGGCAACGGCGAACTCGGGCGTATCACGGATAGCGGCCAGCCTTGTTGCCGAGTAAACACATCGTGCCTGGACGTCGCCGATCTCTACCTGTTCGCCAAGGCTGGTTTTGTGGTCATCGCCTCCGACGACCGCTACCAGGGCGCCACCGTGAAACGCGACGAATGGGGCGGGGTGGAAGTCGACGATGTTCTGAATCTTGTGCCGGCCCTGAAGTCGCTCGACTTCCTGGACCCGGAGCGGCTGTACATGCTCGGCCTGTCGCGAGGCGGCACCATGACCTATCTTGCGATCAAACGAGGAGTGCCCATCAAGGCCGCCGCCGTCATCGGGGGAGTCACGGACGTGAAAGCATGGGTGGACGGGCGGCCCGAGATGGGCATTGTCAACGGAAATGAATATACCGACGGCTTTGCCAAGATCTGGCCAGACTATGAGCATCGGGCCGAGGAACAGTATCGGGCACGCTCGGCCGTGTATTGGGCCGACCAGATCAACGTGCCTGTTCTCATCCTGCATAGCCGGACCGACAGAATGGTCCCGGTAACCCAAGCTCTTCGAATGGCAGAGGCACTTCAGGAAAAGGGCAAGGCGTACGCCCTTCGCATTTACGAGCGCGATGGCCATCCGTTGCCGCAGAATCGCGACGACCGCGACCGCATAATCGTCGATTGGTTCAATCGATGGCGATAATAGTATTTCGTTTCGAGAGCTTGGAATTACCGAGATCAACTGGTCGGAGGATATTTGTAGAGCTTTCGCTGAAGGGAGCGCCGGTGTAGGCCGAGAAGTTTGGCGGCCTGGGAGACATTGCCTCCGCAATCGGTCAACACACGTTGGATGTGTTCCCATTCTACTCGCGCCAGACTAGGAACCGTCGTGGGTGAAGGGGCGTCTCCGACAAGGGACAACTGAATCCCTTCATAAGCAGCGAGAATCTGATCCACGTCGACCGGCTTGGTCAAATAGTGATTTGCTCCGAAACGGACAGCGTCCAGGGCGGTAGCGATGCTCCCGTATCCGGTCAGCACGATAATTGACACCGTGGCGTCCAGCTCTCGAAGGCTCTTGACGAAGTCCAACCCCGATTCTCCCGGCATGCGTAAATCGACGGTCGCCAGGTCAGGCCCGGTTTCGCGTGCTCGAGTCAAGCCTTCCTTGCCCGACGCGGCCACGTCCGCCTCCCAACCGCGCAACTCGAAGGCGCGGCGAAGGCGAGTGTGAAATGCCTCATCGTCATCGATAATCAGTACTGCAGGCTTATCCTTTTCCGTCATGGTCAACGCGGGGTAATTCCAAAACCGCTTTGGTGCCGACGCCCACCTCGGATTCGAATGCCAAGTTTCCGTTCGTGCGCTCGGCAAATAGACGCACCAGAAACGTGCCCAGACCTAGCCCCCCACCCGTCCCCTTCGTGGTATAGAAAGGTTCGGCAATTCGGTTGAGTGTCTCCAGGCTCATTCCACATCCGCTGTCCTGAATGGTGAATCGGATTGTCTCTCGCTCAGATTGGGCGGTAAGTACAATCTGCTGCGGGGACAAACTCGATTCGAGCGCGTTCTTCACCAGCGCCGAAATCGCCTGCCGTGCTGCTGCCACTGGAAGGAACGCGGCCGCGTCTTGGCTGACGTCTGTGCGAACGAGATCCGCCTTCTCGCCAAGCTCACTTGTCACCCAAGCGCAAAGCTCTCGCAGGTTGATCAGCGTTGGCATTTCGCCCGCAGGCTCGACGCTCCGTCCACCCATCTGCCGCAGGATCTGGCTGCATCGCTCGACCTGGGACCGAATTAGGCGCGCATCTTCGACCAGGTCTGCACGCGCGCCAGGCCCATCTCCATCACGTTCGAGGTCCCGCGATACAACGGCAATGGTGGCTAAAGGCGTACCAAGTTCGTGTGCCGCGCCCGCCGCCAAAGTGGCAATGGAAGCGAGCCGATCATGATGCGCTAGCCGCTTCTGCAATTGCAGCGCCTCTTCTTCCTGGCGACGCAGCACTTCCGACACCTTGCCAATCAGAACAGTTATTAACAGTGCTCCGAGCGAGAAAGCGATCCACATGCCGACAAGATGGACCGAAAACTCTGCCGCCTCCTGGTGCCCTTCAAACAACGGAATGCGCACGTGCAACCAAAACAGAGAGGCAAAACCGAGGATCGACAGCATACCCAGTGTCCAGGTCCAGGCCTTGCTTAACACGACCGCGGATAGAGTTATCTGTACCAGGAACAGAACGGTGAAGGGGTTTGCCGCACCTCCGGTTAATGCCAAGAGCGCAGTCAGACAAAGGGTGTCGAATGCCAAAAGCAGCCCCAAGGAAGAACGCTGACGAAAGCGCTCCATCGAGCGGTGCACAAGCAGGTTCGTGGCCGCTGAAAGAGCCAAAGGTATGGCAATCCACTTCAACGGAAGCGCGATGTGAAAAAGGTAGTATGTTATGAGTATGAGCGCGGTCTCGCCTGTTAACACGCCGTTGCGAAGCCTGGCGACCCAGGGAAGGACAAGACTGGGTGCGAGCTCGCCGGTGGGCCTCAGATCAGGTATTCGTAAGTTGCGATGGTCGGTAACACAGACGCGCATCGAGCATTGTGTGAAGAGCGGGCACGCGCCTTATCAGGCTATGAAAAGGCACCGTACACGCCCTCAGCTTCAGTATTACACAGTTCCGAAAAGAAAAAGTGGAACAAGGCCCCGGTGAATTATGGGTGCGACAATTTGCCGCATCGACACCGAATTGCCGGGCCGGTAGGATGCTGGTTTGGGCTTCCCGACGACTCCATCGAATTAAGTAATACCGGCTCGGCTCCGTTGTGGTTGGGCTGCCAGGCGTGAGTTCTTATCCCGCACCATCGAGATATGTCAACTGGTCTGTCACTCATTCTGCTGGCTTCGAGCGCAACGATCCTGGGCCCTACACAGCGCGAGGTCGCGAAACGTGCAGAGGCACGCTTGCTTGCTCCCTGTTGCTACGCGCAGCCTGTAGGGCAGCATCTGAGCGCTGAGGCTGCTGAAATGCGCCAGCAGATTGAGGCAATGGCCGCCTCTGGCGAGAGCGAAGCCGCCATCGTCGACCACTACAAGCACCAGTACGGCGAGCGAATTCTGGTAGTGCCCGACGGAGAAACGGGAAGGTTGCTCTTCGCCTTCTCGCTGGCGGCGTTGGCCGTTTGCTCGGCGGCGTTCTTTTACCTTTTGCGACGGATAGTTAAGGCAGGGGTGCATCCGCAGTGCAGAACCAGTCAGGAGGAAACGGACCGTTTGTATCGAGAGTTTGGCGGACTCATCGAACAGCAACTGAGGGAATGGCTCACGGAATGACGCATGAGCCCCTCGACGCGCAGTCCGGAACGCGGGGCGCCGTTACACTCCGCCAAACTCGCATCCTCTGGCTGATTGCTGTCGTCGTCATCGTCGTTCCGCTCGGGATCCTCCTACCCGTAAGACTTGGCCGGCATGTCATCGCTACTGCTGCCCTCATGGGAGGCAAAGGCGCTCCGGCCGAACTGGAAATCGCCACGCTGGTTCTGCGGGAAGGTCTGGAATGCGTGCTGGTTCTGGCAACAGTTACGGCGGGACTTCAAGGTGCAAACCAGGCTCATCGTCTGTCTATCGGCCTAGGTGCGGGTATTGGGTTCGCGGCGACATTCGTCACTTGGCGCCTGGCGGTCTGCCTTCTGAACGATATCGGTCGCCTCGGTTCGGCGCTGGCGCTACAGGCCGCCACGGGCTTACTGGCTATAGCGGTACTGCTTGTGGTCATGAACTGGTTCTTGCATAAGTTCTATTGGACAGGCTGGATTTCGCTTCATCAGCGAAAGAAGCAGCATTTGCTTCGCGCTGCGCAGAATGGAGGAGGCCCGTGGGGTGTCTGCGGCGGAATGGCGTTGCTTGGATTCACTTCTCTTTATCGCGAGGGCTTTGAAGCTGTTCTCTTCTTGCAGAGCTACCGGCTGAAACTTGGCAGCGAACCGGTCGTTCGTGGCGTCACGTTGGGGATGTTGGCTTCGGGAATGGTGGCGGCAGTCACCTTTCTTGCGCACCGCCGCCTGCCCTATCGAAGGATGCTGATCGTGACGGGCGTGATGCTCGCCATTGTCTTGCTTGTCATGGTGGGTGAAGAAGCCCAGGAGATGCAGCTTGCGGGCTGGATACCAACAACGACGATATCGTGCCTGGCATCCGCGACTCCGTCCTGGATGAATTTCTGGTTTTCGGTAATTCCTACGAGAGAGACTCTCGGCGCCCAAGCGCTTGCAGGCCTGCTGGTATTCGGTTCCTACATCGGAGCCCGGTTTTCGCCTGAGTGGCGACGTCCGCGTGAAGCTCGATAGAGCCGTGTCCCAGCAGTCTGCATGGCGCCGAACTCAAGCCTGCGCGGTTGGCGACGAAACTGTTGAGGCATATCCAATCAAGATAGGCTGCGACATCGAGCGTTGAAATGGACCATCACATCGTCGTTCATATTCGCGGCGACTGTCCCGGCGGCGCCCGCAAAGGAGACGTCAAAAGGGCTCCGGCGATTACGGGGACCGTCCAGGACGCAGTTGGAGCAGCGATGTCGGGCGCCCCTGTCACGTTGCGAGACTCGACAGGTCGCGCCGTCGCGTCGGCGACTTGACAAGCCGACGGGCATTTTTCCCTCGTCGAGGCTGGGGGGTGTTTTGCGATCAAAGCTGACCAGGTCGACATTATCCTCCGCGAAGCGTGCGAAGCCTAGATGGACTCCCATTGAAAACGCCAGGCCTTTGGCTATTCACAAGGAGGAAGCGTGACGCATCGCCCAAGTCTTTTCGTTCTTCTCATTGCCTATGTTTCGTTGACCGCGGGGTTTCAGCGCGCAACCAAGCGATACCACCTGCGCGGTCAAGTGCTGGCCAGCGATGTTGCGGCCGAGGAAATCACCGTCAAACACAAGGACATTCCCGGCCTCATGCCCGCCATGATAATGCCATTCAAAATCAAAGATCCGGCTGCGATGAGAAAGATCGAAATAGGCGACAAGATCACAGCGGATGTGATTGTCGCAAATCACGGCAGCGATTACTGGCTGGAAAACATTCGCATCACCAGCAAAAGGGGCAGAAAGACCGTAACCGAGCCTGCCGCACCAAGGCAACTTGCGATCGGAGAGCACGTGCCCAGCCTTCCGCTCGTCAATCAAGACGGTAAAACGATTCATCTCGACGATTTCAAGGGAAAAGGGGTACTCCTGACGTTCATTTACACGCGCTGTCCGATGCCGAACTTCTGTCCGCGATTGAGCAGTCAGTTTGCACGAATCCACGAAGACCTCGCTAAAACGCCAGACCTTTACCGAAAGACCCATATGCTAACAGTGAGCTTCGATCCAAAGTACGACACCGCTCCCGTCCTCCGGCGATACGGCTTAGCATATCTCGACAATGACGCATCGGGATTCTCGCAGTGGGACTTCGCATCGGCCGCACCCAACGACATGCGCAGGCTCGCCGATGCGTTTGGGCTGGTGTATTTCGAACAGGATAACCAGATAGCCCATTCTATGGACATCGTGCTGATATCGTCGAAGGGTACTGTGGTCAAGTATTGGTCGACGGAATGGACAACGGCGGAATTAGAGAATGCCCTGCGAGAGCAGACCACCGAATTGGCGTCTGCTAGTAGGCGAATTCCTGACGACCGGAGGTCGCGGTGAGGCGTCCCGCGCGTGTTGTCTTTGGTTGCCTACGGCTTACCGTTCTAGTACTGATGCTGACCACGTGGCAGGCTTGCGACCGCCAAACCATGGTGGAACAGAGGGGGGAGGAACTCTTTGAAATGAACTGCGCACCTTGTCATGAGGCCTCTAACCCACAACTCAAGAAGCAACCGCCCAGACTTGAAGGCCTGTTTCGATCGAAAACCCTACCCAGCGGCGCGCGCGCTACGGACGGCCAAGTGCGCAAGACCATCATCTACGGCATTGGCACAATGCCGGCCTTTGATCAGCGGTTAAGCAATGAAGATGTCGATGATTTAGTAAAGTATCTTCACGCATCGAGCGCCAGATCAACGAAAAGGCTTCACATCAGTTCGTCTGTGGCTGAGCTGGCTGCGCTGCAGTGGGTGCCACGACATAAACGTACTCGAGGAGTTCGTGTCCCGTATTCGCAATATTGTGGCGAGTGACCGGAGGAATGTAGACCATCGCCGGCGCGATAAATGGGCGTGCAGGCCGGCCTTCAATTCGGGCCTCGCCACCGCCGCGCAGAATCACTAACGCCTCTTCATGGTCGGTGGTGCTGTGCCATCCAACCGTCTCCCCGGGGTTCAATCGGACAAAACCGCTTCGCAGGCCCGCAGTCTGCGGAACACCTTGGAGGAGCGGGCAATCGCCCGAGTTACATTCAAGAGAGAGCGTTAGCGGTTTGGGTAAAGGCTGCTGTGCGCAGAACGGATGCAGGACAAGCAGACCAGAGATTGCTAGCACGGTAACGGGTAACATCTGTTTCATCACGATTCCTTTGTCTACTGATGTTGAACGCGGCAGGACGCAACACAGCAGATTATACTCACCTATCTCGCTTGTCGACCTCGGATTCCCGACGGGGCGAGATACGAAGCGGAAGACATCCCTAGTATTCTGTCACCTGCACCTGCCGTGATGATCTTGCAGATGCAGGAAGGAGGTTAATGCCTTGTTCGCTGCTCTTTCCCAATGTAGGCGCATGTTGCTGATCCTGCTGCTCGTGGCCGGTGCCACGCAGGTTTGCTTGGCGCACGCGGTCCTGATGGAGTCCACGCCCAAGATCAACTCCACGGTACAAGGTCCGGAGCTGGACATCACTTTGCGCTTCAACGTCCGCGTTGATGGCAGCCGGTCGCGCGTATTTCTGCTCGCTCAAGACGGTATATCGACGGCCCTGGCGCTTGCCAAACAATCCAAGCCCAACATCCTGCAGACGCACGCCTCCGGACTGAAGGCGGGCGCGTACAAACTGCAGTGGAACGTGTTGGCCTCCGACGGTCACATGAGCAAGGGCGACGTTCCCTTCACGGTGAAGTAGGACGAGATGCTCGTCACACTGGTCGATCTGTTCTCATTCCTGTCAGTCGTGCTTCGGGCAGGCACTCTGGTTTTTCAGTCGGCGTTACTGGGCGGCGTGATGTTCGTGCTGCGGACGGCGCGCTATTCTCCGAATGCGCCGGCGGACAGCATCGCGCAAGTGCAGGCATCGTCCTGGAAGCTGCTGCGCTGGAGCGCTGTGGGCCTGGCCGGGGTTCAGCTTCTGTACCTCTATGTGGACTCGGCTGTGCTGATGGCCTCGGCGGGTCTGCCGTTCAGCGGGGTTGTGGGGGCGAATTTCTTTCTCTCTGGAGCGATCGTGCTGGTGGCGGCGCTGCTCACGGCCCTCGTCGCCGGCGACAGCAAGAAGGTGGCACGCTGGGCGCTGCCGGTGCTAGTGCTGGTTATTATGAGCGCGTCGGTGATGACCAACCACGCGGCCTCGCGGCTGGAGCAGCGTCCTCTCCTCATCACGCTGTCGAGTGTGCATGAGCTGGCCGCCGGCTTTTGGATTGGCGGACTGCCCTTTCTGGTGCTGGGACTGTTTCAGGCCAAGGACCTCGATACACGCTGGTACGTCACAGAGCGATTCTCGCGGACGGCGGTGTGGAGCGTCGGCGCTCTGGCCGCGAGCGGCCTGGTGATGAATATTCTCTACATCGGCTCCTGGGGCGGCATCCTGGGAACCGCCTACGGGATCATGGTGCTCGCCAAAGCGACGATGTTGGGAGCGCTGCTCGTGCTCGGCGGAGTGAACTTTTGGTTGTTGAGGAACTTTCCGAAAGACCGGGTCATGCCGCGCCTCCGGCCGCTGATCGAAGCGGAAGTTGGCATCGGCATCACCGTTATTCTCGCGGCGGCGTCGCTGACCTCGCAGCCGCCGGCAGTGGACCAAGTCAGCGACACGGTCACCCTGGCGCAGGTGTGGCAACGATTCAAGCCGGAGGCTCCGCGGCTGGCCTACCGTTTCATTCCCGAGAGTGATCCCCAAACTGGGCCCCAGGTTGGCCCCCAAACTAGCCCCCAGACTGGCCCCAAATTCGGCGAGCCGATCCAACTCTCTGGTCCGCAGATCGTCAATGTTGACGGTATTCCGCTTACGCCGAGAATCATCAACGATTCGATTGAGTCAGAGTCGAACCACCATTGGATGGGCCTCGTCGTGTTGGCCATGGGACTGCTTGCGCTACTGGCGCGCACCGGCAAAGCCCCATGGGCAGAGTATTGGCCGCTCTTGTTGATCGGCATCGCGATGTTCATAATCCTGTTCGCCGATACCGAGTGCTGGCCGGTGGGGTGGAAGAGCGTTGGAGCGTGCTTCGCCGATCCCGAGGTGTTTCAGCACAGGCTGGCCGCGCTGGTATGCGTGGGCTTCGCGGTTTTCGAACTCCGCGTGAGGACGCAAAAGCGAGAGAACGATCGATGGGCGCTGGTGTTCCCGCTGATGTGCGCGCTGGGCGGCGCCGTGCTGCTGACACACCAGCACGCGATTACAAACGTGAAGGAAACTTCGCTCGTCGAACTCAGCCACGTGCCTATGGGCGTTCTCGCGGTCTTCGCGGGATGGGCCAGGTGGCTGGAGCTGCGGCTGCCAAAAGAAAACCGCGCCATTCCGTCGTGGGTCTGGCCGACTTGCTTCGTTCTGATTGGGGCTGCGCTGATGAATTATCGAGAGATGTGAAGCGCAAGAGCATAGCCTGTCGCGCACGAATGCTCGACTCGGCATAGTCGTACCCGAGAGCGTACCGGTCTTCGCTTCGTTGTTTGTGATTTGTGCGCGCAGTGGTCGGTCAGTCGAGGCTTCACCGGCTTGATCATTGGTCGAATAGTCGACGTCGAGGGTGAAGCTGACCTGATCGATATTGCACAACAGCGATAGCCTCGCTCACCAGGAGCATCATCAGTCGTTCGGGGGGTGTCTCGCCACCCCGCAGGGGCTTCTCGCGCGCGTCCTGATTCGGAAAAGTGATTCCGAAAAGTGTGGCCGATTTTATCAGTCCCATATACACTCGGCGTGACCATCACAACGCTGTCGATGTGGAGCGCCCCATGGCGAGTTGTGTTCGGGTGCCTGCGTTGTCCGGCCGCGATTGACCGTCAACTCGCCACTTGGCGGTTGATCGCGGGTCAGTCGCCCGTGACGAAGCTCCTCGTCCGACGCGGCATAAAGCACCTCCGGGGGCGGGCCGTTTAGCGGCAACTTGGCCGGCGCCGCTCAACTTCCGAGTAGCCCGTCATGTGCCAAGTGACAATCTCTGCCGGACAACAAGAAACAAACCCATTCCGGCGTGCAGCCCCGCATGGGAGCTTAGCTTTGCGCTCCAGCCACGAAACGGCTGCGGTAGTGGGTAGGCGCAACGCCGAAGCGTTGCGTGAACGCACGGCGAAAACTGTCGGGATCGTGAAAGCCAACCGATTCGGCGATGCTCTCCACGGTACCGCCAGGGTCAGATAGCCGCTTGCGCGCCTCGTCAAGCCGAAGGCGCTGCACAAAAGCGGCGGGACTGCTATTGAACTCCAACCTGAATCGGCGGGAGAACTGCCGCGGGCAAAGATTGATATGCTCGGCCATGGCTTCAACGGAAAGGTCTTTGTTGAGGCGTCCCAGCAGCCATGCCGCCAGATCGGCGAAGCGGCTAGTGGTAGCAACTTGAAACTTCAACGGCTCGGAAAACTGCTCTTGCCCTCCGGGTCGCTTCATGTAGACCACCAGTTCGCGCGCCACCGCAAGCGCGACTCGGGGTCCGAAGTCTTCTTCAATTAATGCCAAGGAAAGATCGATCCCGGCGGTGACACCCGCCGAGGTGTAGAACTTGCCGTCCCGAATGTAAAGCGCATTGGCGTCAACCTTCAATGCTGGAAAGCGGCTGGCCAATTGGCCGGCGAACTTCCAATGGGTGGTCACCCGCCGTCCGTCGAGCAGCCCGGTGGGCGCTATCGCGTAAACCCCCGTGCATACCGAGGCAATCCGGCGAATGCCGCTGGCGCGGCGGCTGATCCAATCCGCCAGCTTAGGGGCAACGGGCGAGAGGCGGACACCACGGCCGCCGGGAATGACCAGCGTGTCGATCTGGCGCAAGGAACTGAGGGAGCAGGAGGCGGTCATGCGCAACCCGGACACGGAGCTGAAGGTCTTTGCGCCCAACGCGGCAATCGTAACCTTGTAGCAGGGCTGTGGACTGCTGCTCGAGTCCTCAAGGAATGCACTACTGAATGCCTCTAGCGGCCCCGACAAGTCGAGGGAAGTGAGGTCGTCGTATCCTACAATAACGATATGTTTGGGTCTCACGTTGTTCGCCTCATTAGAATAGTGCAACAGGTGCACGTCTGGAACGACATTCATCCGGCTATTTGGGACTTCGCCCGCTCTACCAAAATGTCCTGAAGTGCCGGACGAATGTCATTTAGGCCGTTGCCTTTTGGGGTTATCCTCTCACCTATCGACAGCAATTTCTCAGGAGGATCGTATGCGAAAGAAAGGCAAAGGACTCTGGCTCGCCGCTGCAATCGTGGGAATTCTGGACTTGATGGTCCCCGCGATTCACGCGCAAGCGCCCAACAAACCACCATTGTCCACGCAACAGGCCAGCTCACTGAGGCCGCCCGCAACGGGCAAGATCAACGTAGCGTTCCTGATTTCGCAAGGCGCGGACGTCATGGACATCGCGGGCCCTTGGGAGGCCCTCCACGGCGCTATGCTGACAACCGAAGGCAAGCCATGGCATGAATCGGACTGGGATGACATGGTGATGCCGATCAACGTGTATACCGTTTCCGATTCGCTGAAGCCGGTGGATGCAAATGGATTGACTATCGTCCCGAACTACACTTTTGACAGTGCGCCTAAGCCGCAAATTATCGTGATTCCCGCGCAGACCGGACGCAGCGCTGCCCAGAAGGCGTGGCTGCTGGCCAATTCGGCCACCGCCGATGAAACCATGTCGGTGTGCACCGGTGCTGCGGTGTTGGCGGACTATGGACTGCTCGACGGCCAAACTGCTACGACGCATCATTACTTTCTACAGCGCATGCAGAAGCAATATCCCGCTGTGCAGTTCGTCAGTGGAACCCGCTACGTGGAGAATGGCAAAATCGCAACCGCGGGCGGCTTGACCTCGGGCATTGATCTGGCACTACACGTCGTTGCGAGATACTACGGGGATGAGGTAGCGCAGGGCACCGCCGATTTGCTGGAGTACAAGAGCACGCTGTGGAAAAACCCGGAATATGAGCAAGTGAAGCCGGTTCTGGCGTCGAAGTGATCTTGCATGTTCGGCGAGCTTCTCGGGTCAGCTCAGGTTTCCGGATTGTCAGCCATCGGGAAGCTGGCTCATGCCTTCCACGCGCCCGACTCCTGCATGGTCGGCTACTGGCGACTCACCCCCCGCCGCCGCTGTTGGCCGCCAACTCGCCACTTGGCCGTTACATGAGGGTCAGTCGCGGTATGAGGCACTTCCGCAAGGAAACCCGTTATGCGGCCAGCTGAATAGAAACGCTACTGTGGATTCCGGATTGGAGGGAAGCGGCACTTTAGCGAGTCACCGTAACATTCCCATGGGGCACCACGCAGATTTCGTCAGGAAGATGCCGGTTTACACGCTGGGCGCTCGCACCTTCCCCAATCCGCAGCCACAGGGAGGCATTTCGCACCCCGGCTTCGACAAGAATCGTGACGCCTGGCCGCAACCCCAGACGTTCCATCTCGCGGAGCTGGGCAGTTTCACGGTCAGAGACGCTGCTGACCACCGCGGCCATTCCGCAAGCCCACTGAGAGAGCAGCGTTTCCTCGCGCTCGCGGATAGCACCGCCTCGCTCCGGAGCCCTCGACTAAGGGAAATCGGCGTTCCGCCGAAGACTGCGTTCATCGACTTGATCATCTCCGGGCGGCAAGATGGGATTTGTCGACCGCTACGTGAGGAAGAGGTGAAACAGTCCACCTCGCTGCGCGTTGCAGGGGAAAGGCTCCCACGTCCGAACCTGCACGAACGATCTTGACTCACCGACTCCTCCACCTTGTCCGAGTTGGGCCGCGACCCCCGCAGCCCGTATCGCTCCATAAGTGAATGTATTATACTCCGTATATGGAGGTGCGATATGGCAACCCTTCGACAGCCTCTGGCTGGCTTTTCGACCGGAACGGCGCCGGACCTTTCGCGCAGAGAAATTCGGGAGCGGCTGAGTCGCCCGGCCGTTCCAGCTTTCTTTAGGATTGCCGAGGCTTGGCAGTTGCGTGATGAGACAGCTCGATCCCTGCTGGGCGGCGTCTCCAATGGCGCCTTTTATCAAATGAAGAGCGGCCAGAAGAAAATCCTGGACCAGGACAAACTCACACGGGTCTCCTTGCTCCTGGGAGTCTTCAAGGCCCTCAACGTCCTCTACAGCCGTAAGTTGGCCGATGCTTGGGTGACTCTACCCAACTCGAATCCGATGTTCAAAGGAGAGACGCCTCTCGCCTACATGGTCAAGGGTGGGCTACCTGCGCTCATCCGTGTGCGGCAGTTGCTGGACGCGCGGCGAGGCGGCCAGTGACACCCGGAGTTACGACGATTCGGCAGGACGACACCCACCGCCTCATTCCCTCTCGCTACAGTATTGAGCACGCGCTGGCAAGGCTGGGCGGCCCACGTGATCTCGAAGAACTAATCGAGCTCGATGCTGCCACCGACGACCGGGTGGCCGGTGAAGCCAACCTCTTGCCAGGCATTAGCGTTCACGAGCTTCTTTTTGGTGTGCCGCATGCGCACGTCGTGAACGCCGCCTTCACACACAGGCGTCCATCCGGCAATCGTTTTAATGGTGCCGATCGGGGGGCTTGGTACGCCGCGTTTGAATTGGAGACCGCACAACGGGAAATCGCATTCCACAAGGCTCAAGAGCTGCTGGAGATCGCCTGGCGCGAGCCCGAGACTTTCGTCTTCCACGACTACCTGGCGGATTTCCGGGCAGACTTCCACGATATCCGCGGCGACCGGCGCTATTCCGGCTGCCTGGACCCTGAGAGCTACACCAAGTCGCAGAAGCTCGCCAGCGAATTGTTGGGTAAGGGCTCAGCCGGTATCGTGTATCCGAGTGTCAGGCACTCCGGCGGGACCTGTATCGCCTGCTTCCGCCCCGCTCTCGTCGCGAATGTCCGACAGGATGGAACGGTGACGGTTGCTTTTCGCGACGCCTATTCGGCACCCATCATTAGCCTGGCAAACTGAATCACGGCGCGGGCGGCTCCCTACAAGTCCCATTTTCTGCGAGCATCCCCAAATACCCCAGTGTTCATTATAGGTTGAGTCCCCAAGCAGAGACAGGCCCACAAAAGGGCCGAGTCCCGAGGACGCCCTGCTGGTGACGGCCTATGATGAGTCCCGACGAGCTACTCTCGTGGTACCAACGGCTCGACATCAGCGACGCAGCTCGCGCCGAGATCGATCGGATCCGGTCAGCAGGCCCGTGTCGCCGGGTGGGAGGCGGCAGGAGCAACGTCACCGGGCGTTATCCAAGCCGGAAGATGGGCGTCACGATCCAGTTCGAGAGCCACCATGTTGAGCTGGCCTTCGTGAGAGAGATGGAGCACGATCCGGAAGTACTGGAGTTTTACGATCAGCCGCCTTCAACTCCGCTCGACTACGAGAGTGCCAAAGGACGGCGCCTCAGCGTGATCCACACACCCGACTTCTTTGTGCTGCGTTCGGCTGCGGCAGGATGGGAGGAATGCAAAACAGAGGAGGATCTCCACCGACTGTCCGAGAGAAGTCCCAACCGTTACCGCTGGGACCAGGGGAGATGGCACTGCCCCCCGGGCGAAAAGTACGCTTCGCTTTTTGGGTTGCTTTATCGGGTTCGGTCGTCGGCTGAGATCAATTGGGTGCTACAGCGTAATCTCCAATTCTTAGAAAACTACGTTGGCAAGAACGCTGCGGGTACCAATCAGGGCGCGAAGGAATGGGCACTGGCGGTGGTCTCGGCAGAACCTGGTATTAAACTTTCCGAACTCTTCCCTCGGAGCACGGAAGGAATGAGCCGTGACGATGTTTACGCTCTGATTGCGAATCGGCACCTCCATGTCGACT
>Ga0335083_10001254_pt1 | contig 35499 bp, 36 predicted proteins | sample Lox_Sample_42_FD_206716 | JGI IMG/M metagenome (GOLD analysis project Ga0335083, IMG submission 206716) | Soil microbial communities from Loxahatchee National Wildlife Refuge, Florida, United States - Lox_Sample_4.2 | ecosystem: Environmental > Terrestrial > Soil > Wetlands | place: USA...
CGCAGTTCCGCCCCGGCTGGGATCCATTCATCCAGTTCCTGGTCGCCGAGCTCGGCTACGCGGTGGTGGCGCCCAACGTGCGCGGCTCCTCCGGCTACGGCAAGAGCTTCCTCGCGCTCGACAATGGCGAGCTGCGCGAGGACGCGGTGCGCGACATCGGCTCCCTGCTGGTGTGGATCGGCGCGCACAGGGCCTTCGACCGCGAGCGCATCTCGGTGATGGGCGCCTCCTACGGCGGCTACCTGACGCTCGCCTCGCTCATCGCCTACGGCGAGCGGCTGCGCGGCGGCATCGACGAGGCGGGCATCAGCAACTTCGTCGCCTTCCTCACCCACACCGCGGCCTACCGCGGCGACCTGCGCCGCGCCGAATACGGCGACGAGCGTGACCCGGCGACGCGCGCGTTCCTCGAGCGCATCTCGCCGCTCACCAACGCGGGGCGCATCAAACGGCCGCTGCTGGTGGTCGAGGGCCTCAACGACCCGCGCGTTCCGGCCTCCGAGTCCGAGCAGCTGGTGTGGCGGGTGCGGGCCGCGGGCGGGGAGGTGTGGTACCTCATGGCGAAGGACGAGGGTCACGGCTTTCGCAAGAAGGCCAACCAGGACGCGTACCTCGAGACGGCGGCAACTTTTCTGCAGATGCTGAGCCGCTAAACGCGAGGGAGCGGGCTATGGAACTCGTATCCGACTTGTCAGGCGAGTAGCGCGCTGCCCACCGCTTGTCTGAAGATCGGCAGGAGAAAGCGCCGCCGGTGAGCACGCACGGAGGGAAGATGCCGAGCCAGAAGTCCGACAAGCCGCACTATAGAAGCGTCTGGGTCAGCGACGTGCATCTCGGCACGCGCGGCTGCAAGGCAGCCTACCTCGACGATTTCCTGGCCGCCATCGAGTGCGACAATCTGTACCTGGTCGGGGACATCATCGACGGCTGGGCGATGAGTCGCGGCACCATCTACTTCCCGCAGGAGCACGTCAACATCCTGCGCCGATTCCTCAACAAGGCGCGCAAGGGCAGCCGCGTCACGTACGTCATCGGCAATCATGACGAGTTCCTGCGCAAATACGTCGAGGATCTGTCGGCGCTCGGCTTCGGCAACATCCGCATCGTGAACGAGTGCGTGCATACCACCGCGGACAACAAGACCCTGTGGGTCACGCACGGCGATCTCTACGATGTCGTCATTCGTTATCACCGCTGGCTCGCGTATCTCGGCGATCGGGGCTATGACTTCCTGCTCTGGCTCAATCGCCACTTCAACTGGGTGCGTGACAAGTTCGGCGCACCGTACTGGTCGCTGTCGGCCTATGTAAAGAATCGCGTCAAGACGGCGCTCGAGTTCATCAACTCGTTCGAGGAGACCCTCGCGCGGGAATGTGCCTCGCGCGGTTATGACGGAGTCGTGTGCGGCCACATCCACAAGGCGGTGATGAAGACGGTCGGCGGGGTGCTCTACTGCAACGACGGCGACTGGGTGGAGAGCTGCACGGCGTTGGTCGAGCATGACGAGGCTCGCCTCGAGATCATCCAGTGGCACATCGTCTCGCACGAGAGCGCCGCCAAGGCTGCCGCTGCTGCCGTCGACGCCACAGCCTAGCGGACGATGACTCGGTCAGTGCGCGCTACCCGCGCGGTCGGGGCGCGGGGGAAAGGTCACACTGACCCGCAGCCCGCGACCGTCCGGTCCGGCGGCCAGCGCGAGCGTCGCCCCGTGCGCGTCCGCGATCGCCTTGACGATCGCCAACCCCAGGCCGCTGCCCGGAGGCGCGGTGCCGGCGCGCCGATAGAAGCGGTCGAACACGCGCGCGCGCTCCTCGGGCGGAATCCCGGGACCCGAATCGGTCACGCTGAGCTCGGCGCGCGCATCGGCGCCGCTGCCGGCGGCCTGCACCGAGACATCGACGCGCGCGCCGTCGCCGCCGTAGCGCACGGCGTTGTCGACCAGATTGCGCAGCAGCGTGCGCAGCGCCTCCGGGTCGCCGGCGACGGTGAGCGGCTCGGCGGCCGAGAGGCCGAGGTCGATGAGACGCGCATGCGCGAGCGGCTCGAGCTCACCGATCACCTCACGCGCGAGCGGCACGAGCGCCACCGGCACGTGCCGCGGCGCCGTACGCGGCTCCTCGCGCGCGAGCGAGAGCATCTGCTCGACCAGGCGGATGGCGCGGCGCACGCCTTGCGCGAGCCGTTCCATGGCGGCGGCGCGCTCGGACTCCCCGCTCGCCCGCGCCAGGGTGTCCATCTGCAGCAGCAGCGCGGTGAGCGGCGTGCGCAGCTCGTGCGCGGCGTCGGCCATGAAGGCGCGCTCGCGCCCGAGGGAAGCGCCGAGGCGCCCGAGCAGCTCGTTCAGCGCGCCCACCAGCGGCCGCACCTCATCGGGGAGCTGAGCATCGGGGAGCGGCTCGAGCGCGTCCTCGTGGCGTGCCTTGACGAGGTCCGTGAGCCGCGCGAGCGGCTTGAGCGCATGCCCGACCGCGAGCCAGATGAGCAGCGCCAACGCCGGGAGGAGCAGCGCGAAGGGCGCGAGGGTCCGCAGCGCCAGCTGCACGGCGCGCTGCTCGCGCACGCTCATCGGCTGCGCTACCTGGATCACGCGCGTCACGGCCTGCACCCCGTACGCGCGCCATTGCCCTTCACGGGTCGTGACGGTCGCAAAACCGAGCGTCGTGATCTCGGGCAGCACCGCGTGCGGACGCGACAGGTACACGCGCACGCCATCGAGCGTCCACACCTGCACCACGAAATCGTAGGCCGCATCGGTGGGCGGCTGCTGCGACAGCAGGTACTCGACCGGCTGGTCGCGCAGGATGAGCGCGGTCTGCCGGAGGTGATAATCGAAGAACGCATCCGCCTCGGCGAGCGCGTTGCGATAGACGATCCAGCCGCCGCCGAGCCCGACGAGCAGCACGCCGGCGAGCAGCGAGGCGAGCAGGCGCCCACGGAGCGAGCTCACGGCTTCGGCCTCACCCGATAGCCGACGCCGCGCACCGTGCGGATGAACTCGGGCCCGAGCTTGCGCCGCAGGCCATGGATGTAGACCTCGACCGCATTGCTTTCGACTTCCTCGCCCCAGCCGTACAGGCGCTCCTCGAGCTGGCTGCGCGAGAGGATCGCACCCGGGCGCTCGAGCAGGAGCTCGAGCAGCGCGAACTCGCGCGGCGAAAGGGCGACCTCGACGCCGTCGCGGGTCACGCGGTGCGTCGCCGGCTCGAGCGCGACGCCGAGGTGCTCGAGGCGCGGCTCACTGCGCCCCGACTTGCGGCGCAGCAACGCGCGGATGCGCGCCGCCAGCTCATCGAGATCGAAGGGCTTGACCAGGTAGTCGTCGGCCCCCGCATCGAGCCCCGCCACCCGGTCCGCCACCGCATCGCGCGCCGTGATGATGAGGACCGGCAGCGCCGAGCCGCGCCCGCGCAGCGCCTTCAGGAGCTCGAGGCCATCGCTTCCCGGCAGCCCGAGATCGAGCAGCAGCAGCTCGAAGGGCTCGCTCTCGAGCGCGTGCTGCGCGGCATCGGCGGCGCGCACCCAGTCGACGGCGAAGCCGTCGCGCTTGAGGCCCGCGCGGATGGCCTCGCCGATCATGGGATCGTCTTCGAGCAGCAGCAGTCGCATGACCGTCCGCGAGTATGATCAATCGCGCCGCGTTTCGTTCAAGGAGCCGCCCGTTGAGCCCGACCGAGCGCCTGACACGCGATGCCGCGCTCGTCGGGGTCACCCTCACGCCCCCCCAGGCGGTGAGCCTCCTCACGCTTCTCGATGAGCTCGAGCGCTGGAACAAGACCTATAACCTCACGGCCATCGGCAGCCGTGAGGAGATGATCACCCATCACCTGCTCGACAGCCTGTCGATTCACACGGACCTCTGCGGCACGCGCATCGCGGACGTCGGCACCGGAGCCGGCTTCCCGGGGCTGCCGCTCGCCATCGTGAACCCGTCGCGGCATTTCACCCTCATCGACTCGAGCGGCAAGAAGGTGCGGTTCGTCGCGCACGCCGCGCGCACGCTCTCGCTCGCTAACGTGACCGGGGTACAGGCACGCGCGGAAGACATGCGCCCGGAAGCGCCGTTCGACACCGTCACGGCGCGCGCCCTGGCGCCGCTGCCGCGGCTGCTCGCGCAGGTGGCGCCGCTCTGCGGACCCGAGACCCGCGTGCTCGCGATGAAGGGCCACCGGTCCGAGGAGGAGCTCGCACGGATCCGGCCGCCCTGGCGTCTCGTCGGCGTGCGCAGCGTCGCGGTCCCGGGGCTCGCGGCGGCGCGCTGCGTGGTGACCCTCTCCATGGGCGGATGAGCGGCGGCCCGGGGGCGGCGCCCTTTCACGGCAGGCGCAGCGGCAGCGCAGTGGTTTCCTTGATGACGGCCAGGGCGATCGAGGAGTTGACCGACTGCACCCCGGGAAAGCGCGACAGGTGGTCGAGAAAGAACGCCTCGTAGGCCTTGATGTCGCGGCACACGATGCGCAGCAGGAAGTCGGTCTCGCCCATGAGCGTGTAGCACTCGAGGATCTCAGGGTGCGCGCGCACCGCCTGCTCGAACTTCAGCAGCGCATCGCGCCCGTGACCGGCGAGCTTCACGTGCGAGAACACCAGGACGCTGAGTCCCACCTTCTCGCGATCGAGCACCGCCACGCGGCGCTTGATCACCCCGAGCTCGATGAGGCGGCTCAGGCGCCGCCAGCAGGTCGAGGCGCTCATTCCGAGCCGCTCGCCGAGCTCGGCCGCCGAGAGGTCCCCGTGCTCCTGCACCAGGTCGAGGATGCGCAGGTCGCTGCGGGTGAGCTCGGGATGCGACATATGTATCACCTATCGCCTCCTACATGAGATTTATATTTCATCAATGGCTCCTGGCACGCAACTTTTGTGATACCCCTGCCACCCCCTCCGGGTACTGTGCGCCGCTCATAAGAAGCGCAGCCGGGAGGCGGGCATGGAAGTGTTCGACATGCGGGAATTCGATGGCCACGAGCTCGTGCTCTTCGGCCATGACGCGCCCACCGGGTTGCGGGCGATCATCGCCATCCACTCCACCGCCCTCGGGCCCGCCGCGGGCGGCTGCCGCATGTGGCCTTACGCCACGACCACGGACGCCGTCGCGGACGTGCTGCGTCTCGCGCGCGGCATGAGCTACAAGAACGCCATGGCGGGGCTGCCCTTCGGCGGCGGCAAGGCGGTGATCATCGGCGACCCGCGCGCGGCGAAGAGCCCGGAGCTGCTCGCCTCCTTCGGACGCCTGGTCGACTCGCTCCGCGGGCGCTATGTGACCGCCGAGGACGTCGGCACCACGACGGGAGATATGGAGCACGTCGCCCGCGCCACCAAGTACGTGTCGGGTCTCGGCCGCTCACCCGGCGAGGCCGGCGGCGACCCGGCGCCGAAGACCGCGCTCGGCGTATTCCTCGGCATCCAGGCGGCGGTCAGGTTCCGCCTCGGCCGCGCCGATCTCGCCGGACTCACGGTCGCGATCCAGGGCGCGGGCGGGGTCGGCTATCACCTGTGCGGCATGCTGGCCGCCGCGGGTGCCCGCCTCAAGGTCGCGGACGTGCTGCCGCGGGCCGTCGAGCGGGTGTGCGATGAGTTCAAGGGAACGCCGGTCGCCACCGTCAAGGTGCTCGAGGAGGAGGCCGACGTGCTCTCCCCCTGCGCCCTCGGCGCGATCTTGAATCCCCGCACGATCGCGCGGCTCAAGGCGCCGGTGATCGCCGGCGCGGCCAACAACCAGCTGGCGCAGGGCCAGGACGGCGAGGCGCTGCGCGCCGCCGGCATCCTCTACGCGCCCGACTACGTGATCAACGCCGGCGGCATCATCAGCGTGGCGCGCGAGTACTACGGCGGCACCGAAGCGCAGGTGATCGAGGACATCCAGGGCATTCCGGCGCGGCTTACCGAGGTCTTCGAGCGCGCCCGCCGCGAGAATCGCACCACCAACGAGGTGGCGGACCAGATGGCGCGCGAGCGCTTGGGTAGCGGCCGCGAGACGCCGAGACCGAGACTGGTCGCCTGACCGTCAACGGGGCGCACGGACCTTACGGGCGCTTGCCTGTCGCTACGCGCGCACACCCGCAGGCGGAGCGCGACGCAGCACGCGGGCCGCGGTGAAGTACACTGTTGCCCATGAAGCGGGTCATCGCCATCGCGAACCAGAAGGGCGGCGTCGGCAAGACCACCACCGCAGTCAATCTCGCCGCCTCGCTCGCCGCCACCCGCCGGCGCGTGCTGCTCATCGACATGGATCCTCAGGGCAACGCCACCATGGGCAGCGGGGTCGACAAGTCCCAGGTCGGGCGTGGCGCCTGCGAAGTGCTGCTCGGCGAGTCGGACCTCAAATCGGCGCTCCTCACGGTCCCCGACGGTGGCTTCATGCTGCTGCCCGCCAACCAGGACCTCACGGCGGCGGAAGTTCGCCTGCTGACGCTCCCCATCGGCCGCGAGACCAAGCTCCGCCAGGCCCTGCAACCGCAGCGCGCGGCCTTCGACCTCATCTTCATCGACTGTCCACCGGCCCTCAACATGCTCACGGTGAATGCGCTGGTGGCCGCCGACAGCGTCCTGATTCCGATGCAGTGCGAGTACTACGCGCTCGAGGGCCTGACGGCGCTGCTCGCGACCGTGGAGCAGATCCGCGCCGCCGTGAATCCGGACCTCGCCATCGAGGGCGTGCTGCGCACCATGTTCGACCCGCGCAATAATCTCGCCAACGAGGTGAGCAGCCAGCTGATTGGCCACTTCGGCGACAAAGTGTTCCGTACGGTCATTCCGCGCAACGTCCGTCTCGCGGAGGCGCCCTCTTTTGGCAAGCCGGCGCTGTTCCACGACAAGGAATCGCGCGGCGCACTCGCGTATCTCGCGCTTGCAGGGGAGATGATCCGGCGTGAGGAAGAAGCGATCTCCGAAGCGCGCGAAGCCGCGCGCAGCAGCCCGCCCGGCAACGGCGCCGGCGACCACCCGACGGCGGACGCCGCCCCCGAGCCCGAATCGGCCGCCGGAGGCGGCCTCGCCGCCGGTGAAGGAAAAGGCGCATGAGCTCAGGGCGAGCGGGGTCAGCGGCGTGAGAAAACCGACGCTCGGCCGGGGGCTCGCGGATCTGCTCGGCCAGGCGGTGGCGCGCCCGTCGGTGGCGCCGGGCGCGGGCGAGGAGCTCGCCAGGCTCCCCCTCGATCTGCTGCAGCGCGGCCGCTACCAGCCGCGCACCGACATGCGCACCGAGACCCTCGCCGAGCTCGCCGACTCGATCAAGGCGCAGGGGGTGGTGCAGCCCATCGTGGTGCGGGCGCTCGAGCCAGCCGCCGGCGGAGCGCCCGGCGCGCCGCAGCGCTACGAGATCATCGCCGGCGAGCGCCGCTGGCGCGCGGCGCAGATGGCGGGCCTCGCCGAGATCCCTGCGGTGATCCGCCGCATCCCGGACTCGGCCGCGATCGCCGTGGCCCTCATCGAGAACATTCAGCGTGAGAGCCTCAATCCCCTCGAGGAGGCGCGCGCGCTCACCCGGCTCATCACCGAGTTCGGGCTCACCCACCAGGAGGCGGCGGATTCCGTGGGCCGCTCGCGCGCGGGGGTCAGTAACCTGCTGCGCCTGCTCGAGCTGCCGAACGAGATCGCCGAGCTCCTCGAGAAGCGCGCGCTCGAGATGGGTCATGCGCGCGCGCTGCTGGCCTTAAGCGGCCGGCGTCAGCAGGTCGAGGTGGGGCTGCTGGTGGCCAGGAAGGGGCTCTCGGTGCGCGAGACCGAGTCGCTCGTCAGGCGCCTCACCGTCCCGACGGTGCATGGGGCCGAAGGGGATGGCGCGCCGCCGCGCGACCCGAACGTCGAGCGGCTCGAGCAGGAGCTGGCCGAGAAGCTCGGCGCCCGTGTTGCGATCCAGCATTCCGCCAAGGGCGGGGGCAAGGTCGTCGTCAGCTACAACAGCCTGGACGAGCTCGACGGGATTCTCGCGCATATCCGCTAGCGACCTCGCATCGCAATAGGTAGTAGCGCTGTGGACTGCCGTTCACGCGCTCTCTATAATCCCGCGGCTTTTTTGGCCGGCGCGCGCTTAAGTGCCTGAACGGCCGAGCTAAGTTAAGCCGCTTGCGCCGTGCTCAAAGCGCAGGATCCGCGGCTCTTTTGAGCCCCTCGAGCGGGACTTATATAAGGTGTTGGCGATCGATCTGCCCCGTGCGCGGCGGCTGGCCTTCGGCGTCGTGCTGGGTCAGGCGGCCGTGACGCTGATCGCCGCGGCCGCGGCACTCGGTCTCGCGGGCCGGGCGGCGGCCGGGTCGGCGCTGCTCGGCGGCGGGATCGCGACGGCGGGGAGCCTCGCGATGGTCGCCCTGGTGTTCGCGGGCGCCGCCGTCAACGCGCAGCGGATCGCCGCCGCCTTCTACGCCGGCGAGGGCGTGAAGCTCGCGGTCGTGGTGGTGCTGTTCGTGGTGGTGCTGAGGACGGTCAGGGTGGTGCCGCTGGCGATGCTCGCCGGCTTCGCCGCCACGTACCTGGTGTACTGGATTGCGTTGGTTGGCGCGCTGCCCTCGATGAGCGGCACGCGCCGACGGAGCTGAGAGCGGTGGCAGGACTCGTGACAACGATGGCGGCGGAAAAAGAGGGCGGTGCGACCGGGTACATCCTGCACCACCAGACCTTCTTCTCGAACAAGCCGCCGCACGGCATCGTCGATTTCAGCGTCATCAACTACGACACCGTGTTCTTCTCGGTGGCGCTCGCCGCGGTGTTCTTCGGGCTCTTCTGGCTGGTGGCGCGCCGCGCCACCTCGGGCGTACCCGGCAAGGCGCAGAATTTCGTCGAGCTGATCGTGAGCTTCGTCGACACCCAGGTGCGCGACACCTTCCACGGCTCGAGCCGCCTCATCGCCCCGCTCGCGCTCACGATCTTCTGCTGGGTGTGGCTCTTCAACTTCATGGACCTGGTGCCGGTCGACCTGCTGCCGTGGGCGGCGCGCGGCGCCGGTATCGAGCACCTGAAGGTGGTGCCGAGCACCGACTTGAACGCCACCTTCGCGCTCTCGCTCACCGTCTTCGCCCTCATCATCTTCTACAGCATCCGCATGAAGGGCATCGTCGGCTTCATCAGCGAGCTGACGCTGCAGCCCTTCAGGGCCAAGAACGTGGTGGTGCAGGCCGTGCTGGTGCCGGTGAACTTCATCCTGGAGTCGGTCACCTTCCTCGCGCGCCCGGTGTCGCTGGCGCTGCGTCTGTACGGCAACCTCTATGCGGGCGAGATGATCTTCCTGCTGCTCGCCGCGCTCACCCTCTCGGTCGGCCTCGAGAATCTCACTACGCTCGGGGGCGTCGTGGGAACCGTGCTCGGCGTGATCGCGCAGGCGATTCTCGGCTTCATCTGGGCGGGCTTTCACGTGCTGATCATCACGCTGCAGGCGTTCATTTTCATGGTGCTGACGATCGTCTATCTGTCGATGGCTCACGAGCATCACTGAAGACGCCGCGGCCAAGAGTTTTTGTCTCGTCTGATCCGGTTTGTTTCGAGGAGAGATTGAATGGAAAACGTTGCACACATCCAGGCCATGACCGTGCTGGCCGTCGGCATCATCTTCGGCATGGGCGCACTCGGCACCGCCATCGGCTTCGGCATTCTCGGCGGGCGCTTCATCGAAGGCTCGGCGCGCCAGCCGGAGCTGCTGCCGGTGCTGCGCGTGCAGATGTTCCTGGTCGCGGGCCTGCTGGACGCGGTCGCGATGATCGGCATCGGCTTCGCGCTGTTCTTCACCTTCGCGAACCCGTTCCTGGGCGCGCTCGGCGCGCACTGAGGCGCCGCACAGGCTTGAGGGCGCTCAGCCCGGAGACCGGAACGTGAACATCAACCTCACGCTCATCGTGCAGATGCTCGTGTTCGCCACGCTCGTGTTCGCCGTGATGAAGTGGGTCTGGCCCGTCATTCTCGGCGCCATGGACGAGCGCGAGCGCAGGATCGCCCAGGGGCTCGCGGCGGCGGAGAAGGGCGAGGAAGCGCTCGCCGCGGCACGCGGCCGGGCGGATGAGATCGTGCGCGAGGCGCGCGAGCGCGCCAGGGAGATCATCGACCACGCGCAGCACCGCGCCAACGACCTGGTGGAGCAGGCCAAGAGCGCGGCCAGCACCGAGGGCGCGCGCCTCCTCGCCGCCGCGCAGCAGCAGATCGAGCTCGATACCGCGCGCGCCCGCGAGAGCCTCAGGCGCGAGGTGGCCGGGATCGCGGTCGGTGCCGCCGCCAAGCTCCTCGGCCGCGAGATCGACGCGAAGAAGCACGCCGATCTCCTCGACCAGCTCGCCGCCGAGGTCTGAGAGAGACATGGCCGACAAGAGCACCATCGCGCGGCCCTACGCGCGCGCCGCCTTCGAGGAGGCACGCCTCGACAGGCAGCTCGAGCCCTGGTCGCAAGCGCTGCACATCGGCGCCGCGGTCGTGGTGGATCCGCGCGTCGAGGCCCTGCTCGGCAACCCGCTCGTGACGCCCGAGCAGCTCGCGCAGCTCGTGATCGGCATCGCCGGACCCAAGCTCGGCGAGCACGGCGCCAACTTCGTGCGCACGCTGGCCGCCAACCGGCGGCTCGCCGTGCTGCCGCAGATCGCCGAGCTGTTCGACACGCTGAAGGACGCCGAGCAGGGCGTCGCTGAAGTCACCATTACCTCGGCCGCGCCGCTCGCCGCGCGGCAGCGGGACGAGCTCTCGGCCGCGCTCGAGAAGCGCCTGAAGCGCAGCGTGCACCTGCACTGCGCGACCGATGCCTCGCTCATCGGTGGGGCGGTGCTGCAGAGCGGGGATCTCGTGATCGACGGCTCGCTCCGTACGCGCCTCGAGCGCATCGCCTACGAATTGACTCTGTAAGGAACGCACATGGCCATCAAGGCATCCGAGATCTCCGATCTCATCAAGCAACGCATCGAGGACTTCAAGTCAGTCACCGAGGCGCGCAACGTCGGCACCATCATCTCGGTGACCGACGGCATCACCCGCATCCACGGGCTGGCCGATGCACGCTACGGCGAGATGCTCGAGTTCCCGGGCAACACCTTCGGACTCGCGCTCAACCTCGAGCAGGACTCGGTCGGTGCGGTGGTGCTCGGCGAGTACAAGCACCTCACGGAAGGCGACACCGTCAAGACCACCAACCGCATTCTCGAGGTGCCGGTGGGACCTGAGCTCCTCGGGCGCGTGGTCGATGCGCTCGGCGCGCCGATCGATGGCAAGGGGCCGGTGAAGGCGGCGCGCACCGCGCCGATCGAGCGCGTGGCGCCCGGCGTCATCTACCGCAAGTCCGTCAGCCAGCCGGTGCAGACCGGCTACAAGGCGGTCGACTCGATGGTGCCGATCGGCCGCGGCCAGCGCGAGCTCATCATCGGCGACCGCCAGACCGGCAAGACGGCGCTCGCCGTCGATACCATCATCAACCAGAAGGGCTCGGGCATCAGGTGCATCTACGTCGCGATCGGCCAGAAGCAGTCGACCATCGCCAACGTGGTGCGCAAGCTCGAGGAGCACGGGGCGCTCGGCCACACCGTGGTGGTGGCCGCCTCGGCCTCGACGCCCGCCGCCATGCAGTACATCGCCGCCTACTCGGGCGTCACCATGGGCGAGTACTTCATGGACAACGGCGAGGACGCGCTCATTATCTATGACGACCTCTCCAAGCAGGCGGTCGCATACCGGCAGATCTCGCTCCTGCTGCGCCGGCCGCCGGGCCGCGAGGCGTTCCCGGGCGACGTGTTTTACCTCCACTCGCGGCTGCTGGAGCGTTCGGCGCGCGTCAACGAGGAGTACGTCGAGAAGGCCAGCCACGGGCGCGTCAAGGGCAAGACCGGCTCGCTCACCGGACTGCCGATCATCGAGACCCAGGCGGGGGACGTGACGGCGTTCGTGCCCACCAACGTGATCTCGATCACCGACGGGCAGATCTTCCTCGAGACCGATCTCTTCAACGCCGGCATCCGCCCGGCCATGAACGCCGGCATCTCGGTGTCGCGCGTCGGCGGCGCCGCGCAGACCGACATCATCAAGAAGCTCGGCGGCGGCATCCGCCTGGCGCTGGCCCAGTATCGCGAGCTGGCCGCCTTCTCGCAGTTCGCCTCCGATCTCGATGAAGCCACCCGCCGCCAGCTCGAGCGCGGCCAGCGTGTCACCGAGGTCATGAAGCAGAAGCAGTACGCGCCCATGTCGGTGGCGGAGATGGCGTTGTCCATCTACGCGGTCAATAACGGCTACATGGACAAGGTGGACATCAGGAAGGTGGTGGACTTCGAGGCGGCGCTGCAGGCCTTCGCCCACACCAACCACCAGTCGACGCTCGATGCCATCAACGCAGCGCCGAAGCTCACCAAGGAGAACGAGGCGGCGATGAAAAAGGTCATCGAGGACTTCGTCGCGACTGGTACCTACTGACCGACCACTGGTAACCATCACTCTGAACTGACGTAAACACAGTGCCCGGCACCAAGGAAATCCGCTCCAAGATCGCGAGTGTCAAGAGCACTCAGAAGATCACCAGGGCCATGCAGATGGTGGCCACCAGCAAGATGCGCCGTGCCCAGGAGCGCATGAAGCTGGCGCGGCCGTACGCGCGGCGCATGCTGGAAGTGATCGGGCACCTGACCGAGGCCAACCCCGACTACCGCCACCCGTTCCTGAGCACGCGCGAGCCGAAGGCGGTCGGCATCATCGTGATCTCGAGCGACCGCGGCCTCGCCGGCGGCTTGAACGCCAACGTCTTCAGGCAGACGCTGACGCTGCTGCGCGAGTGGCAGCGCAAGGACGCGCCGGTGAAGCTGTGCCTGATCGGCACCAAGGCGCTCACCTTCTTCCGGCGCCTCGGCTTGCCGATCCTCGCCAACGTCACGCACCTCGGCGACAAGCCGCACGTCAAGGATCTCATCGGCACCGTCAAGGTGATGCTGGATGCCTACCGCGCCGGCGAGCTCGATCGGCTGTTCCTCATCAACGCGCAGTTCGTCAACACCATGACGCAGAAGCCCGTGACGCAGCAGCTGCTGCCGATCGAAGCGCTCGATACCGAAGGACTGCAGGAGCACTGGGACTATATCTACGAGCCGGACGCCGCCGGCATCCTCGACGGCCTCCTGATGCGCTACATCGAGAGCCAGGTCTATCGCGCCGCGGTCGAGAACGTCGCCTCCGAGATGGCGGCGCGCATGATCGCCATGGGCGCGGCCACCGACAACGCCGGCGAGCTCATCAACGAATTGCAACTGATCTACAACAAGGCCCGCCAGGCCGCGATCACGAAGGAGCTTTCGGAGATCGTGGGCGGCGCGGCAGCGGTTTAGGCGAGAGGAAGTAAGCACCATGGCCACTCCCGGCGAGGGAAAGATTACCCAGATCATCGGCGCCGTCATCGACGTCGAGTTTCCGCGCGAGTCGATTCCGCACGTCTACGAGGCCTTGAAGCTCAAGGACGTCGAGCTGACGCTCGAGGTCCAGCAGCAGCTCGGCGACGGCGTGGTGCGCACCATCGCCATGGGCGCCTCCGAGGGCTTGAAGCGCGGGCTCGCGGTGCAGGCCACCGGCGCGCCGATCTCGGTGCCGGTCGGCAAGGGCACGCTCGGGCGCATCATGGATGTGCTCGGCAAGCCGCAGGACAACCGCGGCCCGGTCGAGGCCAGCGAATACCTGCCGATCCACCGCCCGCCGCCGTCCTTCGAGGAGCAGACCGGGGGACGTGACCTGCTCGTGACCGGCATCAAGGTGATCGATCTGCTGGTACCGTTCGCCAAGGGCGGCAAGATCGGACTGTTCGGCGGCGCCGGGGTCGGCAAGACCGTCAACATGCTCGAGCTCATCAACAACATCGCCAAGCAGTACTCGGGCCTTTCGGTGTTCGCCGGCGTCGGCGAGCGCACCCGCGAGGGCAACGACTTCTATCACGAGATGATCGAGTCGGGCGTCATCGACAAGGACACGCTCTCGAACTCCAAGGTGGCGATGGTCTACGGCCAGATGAACGAGCCGCCGGGCAACCGCCTGCGCGTCGGTCTCACCGGCCTCACCATGGCGGAGTACTTCCGCGATGAGGTGCGGCCGGACTCCGGCGGCAAGGGGCGCGACGTGCTGTTCTTCGTCGACAACATCTACCGCTATACGCTCGCCGGCACCGAAGTCTCGGCGCTGCTCGGACGCATGCCGAGCGCGGTCGGCTACCAGCCGACGCTCGCCGAGGAGATGGGCGTGCTGCAGGAGCGCATCACCTCGACGAAGACGGGCTCCATCACCTCCATCCAGGCGGTGTACGTGCCGGCGGACGACCTGACCGACCCCTCGCCTGCGACCACTTTCGCGCACCTCGACGCCACCGTGGTGCTGTCGCGCCAGATAGCCTCCCTCGGCATCTACCCGGCGGTCGATCCGCTCGACTCCACCAGCCGCCAGCTGGATCCCCTGGTGGTGGGCGAGGAGCACTACAGCACGGCGCGCGGCGTGCAGGCGGTGCTGCAGCGTTACAAGGAGCTGCAGGACATCATCGCCATCCTCGGCATGGACGAGCTGTCGGAAGAGGATAAGCTCACCGTGTACCGCGCGCGCAAGGTGCAGCGCTTCCTGTCGCAGCCCTTCAACGTGGCCAAGGTGTTCACCGGGCAGGACGGCAAGATCGTGCCGCTCAAGGACACCATCCGCGGCTTCAAGGGCATAATCGCCGGTGAGTACGACTCGCTCCCCGAGCAGGCCTTCTACATGGTGGGCGGCATCGAAGAGGCGGTCGAGAAAGCCAAGACGCTGCAGTAATGGCCGACACAGCCACCATCCACGTCGACATCGTGAGCGCCGAAGGGGAGCTCTTCTCCGGCGAGGCCGCGGAAGTCGTCGCGCCCGCTTCTCAGGGCGATCTCGGCATCCTGCCGCGGCACGCGCCGCTCCTCACGCTGCTGCGGCCCGGTGAGGTGCGCGTGCGGACTCCCGACGGCGAGGACCATCACTTCTTCGTCGGTGGCGGCGCGCTCGAAGTCCAGCCGAAGCGCGTCACGGTGCTGGCCGACACGGCGCTGCGCGCCAGGGACATCGACGAGGCGGCGGCGCTCGCCGCCAAGCAGCGCGCCGAGGATGCCCTCAAGGAGAAGGTCGGGCACATCAGCATCGCCGAGGCCCAGGCCGAGCTGGCGCGCGCGATCGCGCAGCTGAAAGTCATCCAGCGCCTGCGCAAGCTCCGGGGTTGATCCCTGGACGGCGCGCCGGATCCTCTCCCTGAAGCGGCGGCGCCCGCAGCGCCCCCGCCGGGCCCGATCGCCGCACTCGTCCGCAACCTCCGTACCGGACTCGCACTCCTCGCGCTGCGCCGCCGCTGGCCGCCTTCCTTAAGCGGCGGCTTCGATTCCGTCGCGGCGCTCCTCGCCGTGAATCTTGCCGTCTGGGCGGGGCTCGACAAGCTGCACGCCGAGCATGGGGCAGAGTTCTCATTCGATGGGTTATTCGGCTGGGCCGCATACCTGTTGTTGGCACTGATCGCCTGCGCGCTGGTGGCGCGCGCCCAGAGCCGCATGGCCCCGACCCGGGCGCTGCTCACCGCGGCGCTCTCGGTCGGACCGTTCTTGCTGACGGCCTTCTGGCTCGCCGGCGATCTCCCTTGGGTGGCGCTGCATCCGCTCGCGAGCGCGCTGCTCGCGCTTGCCTACCTGGCGGTGCTCGCGGTGCGCGTCGTGGGAGCTGCCTTCGGCCCGGTGCGCTTCAGGCCGGCGGCGCTCGCCATGGCGCTGGTGCTCGCTGCGCCCTGGGCGATCGGCTGGCTCGATCTCGATACGCGCCTGTGGGTGCTGCCCGAGTCCGAGGAGGCCCAGGACGAGGAAGACCCCGCCGCCGCCGAGGCGCTGCTCTACGACCAGCCGGCCCGCATCGCCGCGATGGTGGCGCGCGTTACCCCGTCCGAGCCTGGTGCGCCGCGCGCCTACTTCGTCGGCTTCGCGGGCGATGCGGACCCGGAGGTCTTCAGCCGCGAGACCCAGTTTGCCCGGGAGGCGTTCGCGACGCGCTTCGGGTCCGCGGACCGCTCGATGCTGCTGGTGAACGACGCCGGCGACCGCGAGTCCTGGCCGATCGCGAGCCTGACGGGCCTCGGCGAGACGCTCAAGCTCCTCGCGACCCGCATGGATCCGCAGCAGGACGTGCTGGTGCTCTTTCTCACCTCGCATGGCTCGGAGGACGGTCTCGAGGTGCGCAACGGCTCTCTGCCGCTCGCGCAGCTCGATCCTTCGGACCTGCGGCAGGCGCTCGATGAGTCGGGCATCCGCTGGCGTCTGGTGATCGTGTCCGCCTGCTATGCCGGGGTGTTCATGGACGCGCTGCAGAGCGACACGACGGCCGTCGTGACCGCTGCCGATGCCGCGCACAGCTCCTTTGGCTGCCAGGAGGACCGCGATCTCACCTGGTTCGGCGAGGCCTTTCTCAAGGACGCGCTGCCGCACAGCGACTCTCTCGAGGAGGCCTTCAAGCGCGCCGCCAGGCTCATCGCCGAGCGCGAGGACGCCGAGCACCGGGCGCATTCGAACCCGCAGCTGTTCGTCGGCCCACTGATGCGCCGCAAGCTCGAGGAGCTCGAGGCCGCGCACCCGGTGGCCGACCACAACGCCGTGATCGTCAGGCGCTAGGGGTACAATCTGACCATGCGCAAGACCGCCCGCCGGGCCGCGCCGCGCCGCAAGAGCCCGCCCGCTTCGCGCAACCCGTCCGCTCCGCCGACCGCAGCGCCGCTCTCGGTCGTGATTCTCGCCGCGGGCGAGGGCAAGCGCATGAAGTCTGCGCTGCCGAAGGTACTGCAGCCGCTCGCCGGCCGGCCGCTGCTGCAACACGTCATCGACACCGCGCGTTCGCTCGATCCAGCCGCCATCCACGTCGTGTACGGACACGGTGGGGAGAGCGTGCCCGAGGCGCTCGCCTCTCCCGGCATCAACTGGATCCTGCAGCCGGAGCGGCTCGGCACGGGTCATGCGCTCATGCAGGCCATGCCGCAGATCCCCGACCCTCACACGGTGCTGGTGCTCTACGGCGACGTGCCGTTGATCCGCCGTGCGACGCTCGCGCAGCTGCTCGCGGGCGCCGCGCCCGCGCGGGTGCGGCTGCTGACCATGAAGGCCGACGACCCGAGCGGCTACGGCCGCATCGTGCGCGACCGAGGTGGCAGGGTGCGCCGCATCGTCGAGGAGAAGGACGCGAGCCGCGCCGAGCTCGCCCTGCGTGAATGCAATACGGGGGTGCTGGCAGCGCCGGCACGGCTGCTGCGCCGGTGGCTCCCGCTCCTCAAGCCGGACAACTCGCAGGGCGAGTACTACCTGACGGACGTCGTGGCGCTCGCCGCCCGCGAGCGCATCCCGGTCGAGCCGATCGTGGCCACCGAGGCAATCGAGGTACTCGGTGTGAACGACAAGGCGCAGCTGGCCGAAGCTGAAGCCGCCTGGCGCGCCCGGACGGCGCGCGAGCTGATGCTCGCCGGCGTCACCGTCGCGGACCCGGCGCGGCTCGACGTGCGCGGCACCGTCACGCACGGCGCCGACGTGTTCCTCGATGTGAACGTGGTGCTCGAGGGACGGGTGGTGCTCGGCGACGGCGTGCGCGTCGGCCCCGGGTGCCTGATCCGCAACAGCGAGATCGGCGCGGGTACCGAGGTATTCGCGCACTGCGTCATCGATCAGGCGCTCATCGGACCCGCGTGCAACATCGGACCGTTCGCGCGTTTCCGCCCGAGCTCGCAGCTGGCGCGCGGCGTGCACATCGGCAACTTCGTCGAGGTGAAGAACTCGCACCTCGGGGAAGGCTCCAAGGCCAACCACCTCGCCTACGTCGGCGATGCCACACTCGGGGCGCGGGTGAACATCGGCGCCGGTACCATCGTCGCCAACTACGACGGCGCCAACAAGCACCGCACGGTCATCGAGGACGACGTGCACACCGGCAGCAACTCGGTGCTGGTCGCGCCGATCGTAGTGGGCGCCGGCGCCACCATCGGTGCGGGCTCGACCGTCACGAAGGCGGTACCCGCGGGTGAGCTCACCGTAGCGCGTGCTCCGCAGAAGACCGTCGCGGGCTGGCGGCGGCCGGTGAAAAAAAAGAGCTGAGGGCTGCAACCTGTTTGTAGCACTCGTTCGCTACCGTTTGGCGCCTTCCGATAGAAACGCGCCGCGGGTGGGGAGCTATGAGTGCGTCGGAATTGCGGCGGGCCGAATGGCTCGATACGCCCTTCTGGGATCGTCTCGATCGACTCGAGAGCCATCACCGGCGGCTCCTGTCGGAGCACCAGCGCGCGCAGCGCGACCTCGCCCGCCCGGGCTCACTCGAGCCGGGTGAACTGCGTCAGGCCTGGGAGCGCTACTGCGAAGTGATCGCGGAGCTCGATCGCGCTACCGCTGAAATCGAAACACTGCGCTCGTGCGCGACCTGATTCCCGCGGTACGCGCAGGGAGGATCCTGTCACGCCGGGCCATGGAGGAGCTCAACTCGCTCCAGGCGAGCGTGCGGGCGCTCGGCAGGACGCGCAACCAGGCGCTGCGCATCTTCGTGGCGAGCCGCAACGTGACCACGCCCGGCGCGCAGCGCGAGCTCTGGCTCGAGTTCTCATGGGCCGATCAGGAGTATCGGGTCGCGGTGCGGCGCCTCGCGGAGTTCTGCGATGCGCACGGACCGCGCAAGGCCCGGGCGCCGGCGCGGGCGCGGGCGTAGCTTGCACCGGGCGATTCGAGCGCTTCGGCGCCTGCCCGAAGCGCCGGTTGTCGCGGGCTTATCTTGGCCATGCCTGGTCCTGCGACCCGCAATAATCGACCATGGATGTGTCATTTTTGAGACTCCAGCGGCGCTTTTCCAAGGGAAATCAGTCTCGTCCGCCCGGATCAGGCACACTTACCGGTCTCCCGGGACAGCCAGCCGGGGGTTGTAACAGAGGCAAAGTACCATGTGCGGAATCGTCGGCGCCGTCGCCGAGCGCGACATCGTCCCCGTCCTGATGGAGGGCCTGCGAAGGCTCGAGTACCGCGGCTACGACTCGGCCGGTATCGCCGTGCTCAACGGCTCGCAGCACCTTACGCGGCTGCGCACCGTGGGCAAGGTACGCATGCTCGATGAGGCGCTGGTCCACAACCCGACCTCGGGAAAGATCGGCATCGCCCATACGCGCTGGGCAACCCACGGTGTGCCGAGCGAGCGCAACGCCCATCCGCACATCTCGCGCGACGGGATCGCCATCGTCCACAACGGCATCATCGAGAACCACGAGCAGCTGCGTGCCGATCTCGAGCGGCGCGGCTACCGGTTCTCATCCGAGACCGACACGGAGGTCATCGCGCACCGCGTGCACTATCACCTGCAGGCGACGCACGACCTGTTCGAGGCGGTGCGCGCCACGGTGGCAGAGCTCGAGGGCGCCTACGCGCTGGTGGTGGTGAGCGAGCATGATCCCGAGCGGCTGATACTCGCCCGCGAGGGCTGCCCGGTGGTGGTCGGGCTCGGGGTGGACGAGAACTTCGTGGCCTCGGATGTCGCGGCGCTCCTGCCGGTGACGCGCCGCTTCATGTTCCTCGAGGAGGGCGATGTCGCCGAGGTGCGGCGCTCCGCCGTGCGCGTCATCGATCGCAACGGCGCGAGCGTCGAGCGGCCGATCCGCGAGAGCGAGCTGTCGGCGGACGCGGCCGAGAAGGGCCCGTTCCAGCATTACATGCTGAAGGAGATCCACGAGCAGCCGCGCGCGGTCGCCGACACGTTGCAGGAGCGCGTCGCCAACGGGCGGCTGCTGGAAGCGGCCTTCGGCCCGGCGGCCAGCGAGGTGCTGAAGCGCACCCGCAACGTGCACATCGTCGCCTGCGGCACGAGCTATCACGCCGGCTGCGTAGCACGCTACTTCATCGAGCAGATCGCCAAGATCCCCTGCTCGGTCGACATCGCGAGCGAGTATCGCTACCGCAGCCCGCTGGTGCCGCCCGACTCGCTGTTCGTCACCATCTCGCAGTCGGGCGAGACCGCGGACACGCTGGCGGCGCTCAGGCTCGCAAAGCAGTCGGGCTACCTCTCGCAGCTCGCGATCTGCAACGTGCCGGAGAGCTCCCTGGTGCGGGAGTCCGAGCTCGTCATGCTGACCCGCGCCGGACCCGAGATCGGCGTAGCCTCGACCAAGGCATTCACCACGCAGCTCACCGCGCTCGGCATGCTGGTGGTGGCGCTGGCGCGCCATCACGACGCCGATTCCGAGCGCGAGCGCGGGCTCGTCACGCGGCTCATCGAGTTGCCCTCCCTCATCGAAAAGACCCTGCAGCTCGACCCGGTCATCCGGCGCCTCGCCGAGGAGCGCTTCGCTTCCAAGCATCATGCGCTGTTCCTCGGCCGCGGTGCGCTCTTCCCCATCGCCATGGAGGGGGCGCTCAAGCTCAAGGAGATCTCCTACATCCACGCCGAAGCCTACCCGGCCGGGGAGCTCAAGCACGGACCCCTGGCGCTGGTCGATGCCGACATGCCGGTGGTCACGGTTGCTCCCAACAACGACCTGCTGGAGAAGCTCAAGTCCAACCTCATGGAGGTGCGGGCGCGCGGCGGCGAGCTGATCGTGTTCGCCGACCCGGAGGCGGGCATCCATCCGAGCGACGGCGTGACGGTCATCGAGATGCCGAAGCACGTCAGCTACGTGCAGGCGCCGGTGGTCTATACGATCCCGCTGCAGCTGCTGGCCTACCACGCGGCCATCCTGCGCGGCACCGACGTCGATCAGCCGCGCAACCTCGCCAAGAGCGTCACGGTGGAATAGCGGGCGAGGCCGGGGGGGCCAAGCGCCTGGGGGGAGCCTTGTCAGTCGCGCGGATCGTTCTCTATGCCTGCCTCGCGCTCGTGCAGGCCGCGTTCCTCGCGGTGTGGTGGCGGGCTGCCAGGAGAGGCAAGCTCGCCATGCGCCCGACGCTCGGGGACATGGCGATCGGCTGCGGTACCTGCTTCCTCGACACGCTCGGCATCGGGAACTATGCGCAGATCACCGCGCTGTTCAAGCTGCGGGGCAATCCGCCCGACGAGCTCATCCCCGGCACGCTCAACGTCGGCAATGCCATCGGGATCATCTTCAGCGCGGCACTGTTCGTCGAGATGATCGAGGTCGAGCCGGTGCTGCTCACCTCGATGGTGGTGGCGGCCGGTGCCGGTGCATGGATCGGCGCCGATATCGTCAGCCGGCTGCCGCGCCGCGCCATTCAGCTGCTGATGGGCTTAGCTCTCCTCGTCGCCGCGGGCTCTTTCACCCTCACCAACCTCGGCGTCCTGCCGCCGGGCGGCACCGCCATGGGATTGAGTGGCTGGCGCTTCAGCGCCGCGGTCGCCGCGAACTTCGTGCTCGGCGCCCTGATGTGCGCCGGGATCGGCAACTACGCCCCCTCGATGGCGCTGCTCGCCTTCCTCGGCATGCATCCGATCGCGGCCTACCCGATCATGATCGCGAGCGACGGCGTGTTGATTCCCGTTGCAAGTCTCGGGTTCGTCAGGTCCGGCAGATACGCCAACGCGGTAGCGGTCGGACTCACGATCGGCGGCACCCTCGGGGTGCTGCTGGCGCTTCCCCTGATCAAGACCCTCAGCCAGCACCTGACCGCAATGCGCTGGGTCGTGACCGCCGTGATCGCCTATGCGGCCGTCGCCATGCTGCGCTCGGCGCTCAAGGAACGAGCCGCCGCGCCGCTCGCCATGCCGGCAACTACCGACGCGGACGGCGCAGCGCCCGGATAGCATCTCGACAGATCTGCCCGTCGGGCCCCGGCCCGTGGATATCATGAACAGTCATCACGAGCTGCAGCGGCTGTTGCGCAACTGGCGCGAAGAGAACGACAGCGCCGCGCTCTATGCCGCGTTCGCCCGGCTCGAGGATAGCGCAGACCAGAAGGCCGTCTATGCCGAGCTTGCCGCTGCGGAGCGACGCCACGCCGGCTTTTGGGAGCAGCGACTGCGCGAGAGCGGGGTTCCACTCCCGCCGTTCCGGCCATCGCTGCGTACCGCGATCCTGATTGCGCTCGCGCGTCAGTTTGGCGTTGCATTCGTCGTGCCGAGCGTGATCAGTCGCGAGATGCGGGATCGGGACGCTTATAGCAACCAGGAGGACGCACGCCGTGCGGGACTGGCGCGCGAGGAGCATGGGCACGCCGCGGTATTGCGCGGCCGTGATACCAGTGCGCTCGGCAACAATCTGCGGGCCGCGGTGCTCGGCGCCAACGACGGGCTGACCTCCAACTTCTGTCTGATGCTCGGTGTCGCGGGTGGCGGCGCCTCGGCGACCAGCATTCTGCTCGCGGGGATCGCGGGGCTGGTCGCCGGCGCCAGCTCGATGGCGCTCGGCGAGTGGCTCTCGGTCACCAACGCACGCGAGCTGGCACTGAGCCAGCTCGACCGGGAGATGGGTAGCCGCGATCCGAATGCGCAGCACCCGAGTGTCGCGGCTGCGGGCGATGCGGCCAGCGCGGCGGCGTTCTCGTTCGGATTGTTCGCTCTCGGTGCGCTGCTACCGCTGCTGCCGTTCTGGATGCTTCCGGCGGCGTGGCGCATCGCGGGCAGCATCGTGGTGTCGGTCGCCGCCCTGTTCCTGCTCGGAGTCGCAACCTCGTTGTTCAACGCCCGTTCGGCATGGTTCTCCGGGGTGAGACAGGTAGTGATCGGCGTGGGGGCGGCCGGTACGACCTATGTGATCGGGCTGCTGTGCGGCGCGGCGTTGCGCTAGCATCCCTGCGGCATCAGCGCCGGATCGCTTAGTCTGGCGCGATTGGGCGTAAAACCCGTCCGCCTGGCCACCGAATCGTGCCCGCGACTACCACCGCCACCCGCGCCCCATCCGCCACCGATCTGATCGCGGGGCTCTCGATCGCCGGACTTCTGCTGCCCGAGGCGGTGGCCTACTCGCACCTCGCGACTCTCCCGCCGCAGGCCGGCGTAATTGCGCTGTTTGCCGGGCTCCTCTGCTACGGCCTGATCGGCCGCAGCCGCTTCGCCATCGTCTCGGCGACTTCCTCCTCCGCGGCCGTGCTGGCCTCGGCGCTGCTCGCGCTGGGGGCGACGCAGCCGGCGCAGCGGCTCGCGGTCGCCTCCATTCTGGTGGTCGGGGCAGGCGGCGCCTTTGCGCTCTTCGGGGCGCTGCGGCTCGGTACGATGTCGAACCTGATCGCCCGCCCAGTGCTGCACGGCTACGCCGTCGGCCTCGCGCTCGTCATCGTGGTCAAGCAGTGGCCGACGATCGCCGGCATGACAACCACCAGTAGCGGCTTCTTTGCTCTCGTCGCCGAGCTCCTGCGCGGCGTCACCTCGTGGCAGGCGCCGTCCTTGAGCTGTGGCCTTTCGGCGCTCGCCGGGCTCTTGCTGCTCGACCGAGTGCCGCGTGTGCCCGGCGCGCTGGTGGTGATCATCGGTGGGATCCTGGCGGCTCCCTGGCTCGGCAGCCACGGTGTGGCGCTCACCGGTCCCATCGACCTGCCGGCGCTGCCCCACTTCGCGCTGCCCGACGGCACGCGCTGGGTGCCGCTGGTGGAATTCTCTCTGGCACTCATGTTCGTCCTGTACGCCGAGTCTTACAGCTCGATCCGCACCTGTGCGCTCAGGCACGATGATGCGGTGCAGCCAAACCGCGATCTGATCGCGCTCGGCGTCGCCAATGTGGTCGCCGGGCTCCTGCAGGGCACCCCGGTCGGCGCCGGCTACTCGGGTACCTCGGCCAACGAGGCCGCGGGGGCGCAGTCGCGTTTCGCCGGTCTCATTGCGGCGGGGGCGGCGCTGCTGCTGGTGGCGGCATTCCTGCCCTGGATTGAGCGCATCCCGGAGCCGGTGCTGGCGGCGATCGTAATCCACGCCGTGAGCAAGTCATTGCGGATCGGGGTGTTCGCCAACTACTTCCGCTGGCAGCGCGACTGGCAGGTGGCGCTCGCCGCCGTGCTCGCGGTGATGGTGTTCGGGGTGCTGAATGGCCTCCTGGCGGCGATCGCCTTCAGTATTGCCTGGCTGCTGAAATCATTGGCGAGCCCGCGCATCACGGTGCTCGGGCGGGCCGGCGGGCATGACTACGTGGATATCGCGCGCTTCCCGCAGGCAGTGACGGTGCCGGGACTGCTGGTGCTGCGGCCGGAGGAGCCGATGTTCTTCGGCAACGCCGAGCCGCTGCTGCTGCGCGCCCGCGAGCTGGTGCTCGCTGCGCCCGGCACGCGGCGCGTGGTGCTGAGCTTCGAGGAGAGCCCGGATCTCGACGGTACCGCGCTCGAGACACTCGCGGAGTTCTGCACCTGGCTGGCGGCGCGCGGCATCGAGCTGCGGGTCGCGCGGCTGCGCCTCAGGGTGCGCGAGGCACTGCTGCGCGCGCAGCTGCCGCAGCTGTCCGCCTCGGAGCTCGACTACTCCAGCGTTGATGACGCGGTGAAAGGCGAGTGCGTGAGTCCCGCGCCGCCCTTGCCATCGACCTGACAGGCACGAGACAAACAATCGTGCGGTGGCGAGGCGCTGTCAGGGTCCGCTGACGCCCCGGTACGGCGATTCGTGCTACTCTCGCGCAGCGCCGCGGCTCGCCGCGGCTGGCACTGGCTGCACGAGGAGCAACAATGAAGAAGTATTCCGTCTTCCTGCTGGCCGCGGTCGCGGCCGTGCTCTTGTTGGGTTGCAACACACAGAAAGGACCGGCCGAACAGGCCGTGGCGGGCGCGCAGGCCGCGCTCGATGCCGTGCGCGACGATGCACAGAAGTACGCGCCCGAGCAGCTCGGCGGCGTCGAGGCGAAGCTCTCCGACATGAAGGGCAGCTTCGAGAAGGGCGATTATGCGGGCGTGCTGGCCGCGGCGCCCGGGGTGACCGCCGCAATCAACGGCCTGAAGGATGCCGCGGCCGCCAAGAAGAACGAGGCGGTAGCTGCGCTCGCCAAGGCGAAGGATGACTGGGGCGCAGCGAGCACCGCGGTACCGAAGATGCTCGACGACCTCGCCAAGCGCGTCGAGACGCTGTCGAAGTCGAAGAAGCTGCCGAAGGGCGTCACCAAGCAGGCCGTGGCCGCCGCCAAGACCGGGCTCGACTCGCTCAAGTCGACCTGGGCGGATGCCAGCAATGCCGCTTCTTCCGGCGATTTCACCACCGCCATGGCCAAGGCGGATGCCGTGAAAGCGAAGGCCGCGGAGATGATGAAGTCGCTGGGGATGTGATCCCCGGCGAGCCGACGCGGCTTGCGATCGACACCCTGAGCCGCCGGCCGTCTCACACGAGACGGCCGGCGAGATCGTAGGCGGAGGAGCCCACGATCTCGACGTCGGTAAAGTCTCCCACTCTCGTCCTGCCGGCGTCCGCGATCCTCACGACGCCGTCGATCTCGGGCGCGTCGGCTTCGCTGCGCGCCAGCGCGCCTCCCTCCGCCACCGAGTCGATGAGCACGCGCATGCGGCGACCGATGCGCCGCGCGAGGCGCCGCGCGCTGATCGCGGCGGCGAGCTCCATGAAGCGCTGGTAGCGCTCCTCCTGCACCGCGACGGGCACGTGGCCCGCGAGCGCATTGGCGGCCGCGCCCTCGACCGGCGAGTACTTGAAGCAGCCGACGCGATCGAGCTGGGCCGCCTCGAGCCAGGCGAGCAGCTCCTCGAACTCCGCCTCGGTCTCGCCCGGGAAGCCCACGATGAAGGTGCTGCGCAGCGTCAGGTCCGGACACTGCGCGCGCCATTGAGCGATGCGCGCCAGCGTATTCTCCGCGTGCGCCGGCCGGCGCATGCGCTTCAGCACCGCGGGACTGCCGTGCTGGAACGGAATGTCGAGATAGGGCAGCACACGCCGCTCGGCCATGAGCGCGATGACCTGATCGACGTGCGGGTAGGGATATACATAGTGCAGCCGCACCCACACGCCGAGCGTCCCGAGCGCGCGGGCGAGGTCGATGAAGCGCGTCTGCCAGTCCTCGCCGCGCCACTCGCCAGGGGCATAGCGCAGGTCGGCGCCGTAGGCACTCGTATCCTGGGAGATCACCAGGAGCTCCTTCACCCCGGCCGCAACCAGCCGCTCGGCCTCGCGCAGCACCTCCCCGATCGGGCGGCTCGCGAGCCGGCCGCGCATGGCGGGAATCACGCAGAAGCTGCAGCGGTTGTTGCAGCCCTCGGAGATCTTGAGATAGGCGTAGTGGCGCGGCGTCAGGCGCACGCCCTGCGGCGGCACCAGGTCGAGGAACGGATCGTGCGCCGGGGGCAGATGGGCGTGCACCGCGCTCACCACCTCCTCGTAGCGCTGCGGACCGGTGACTTTCAGCACCCGCGGGTGGCGCGCCAGGATGCGCTCGGGCCTGGCGCCGAGGCAGCCGGTGACGATCACGCGGCCGTTGTGCTCGAGCGCCTCGCCGATCGCCTCGAGCGACTCATCGACCGCGGCGTCGATGAAGCCGCAGGTGTTGACCAGCACCAGGTCGGCCGACTCGTAGGTCGGCGAGACCTCGTAGCCCTCGGAGCGCAGTTGGGTGAGGATGCGCTCGGAGTCCACCAGCGCCTTCGGGCATCCGAGGCTCACGAAGCCGACGCGCGGGGCGCGCCTGCCGCGCCGCACGCCGGCGCGCGCTTTGGTAGCGGCGGAAGTCACGGAGCTCGCCTAATGAGGCGGCTGCGGGCTCTCGTCACTGGTTGGATGCGTCCAGGCGGCCCACGGAGTACCCGGCCGGTGGTGCATGCGCAGCAGCGCGCAGAACAGCAGCAGCACGATCAGCGGCATGAGCAGCCACGGCCAGATCGCCGGCCGGCGATCGCGCCCCATGTCCGCTCGCGCGTCAGCGGCCATAGAGGCCCATGAGCTCGGCATGGCCGAGCGAGGCGGCGTTCACGTTGAAGCCGATGAGCGCCGCGGTCGCATCCGCGGGCACTTCGAGCTTCTCGACCTTGAGCGCGTAGATCCGCAGATAGTAGCGGTGGGGCTTGCCGGGCGGCGGGCACGGACCGCCGTATCCGGCCGTGCCGAAGTCGGTGCGGCCCTGCACCGCGCCCGCCGGCAGCTGACCTCTCTTCGGGTCGCCGGCCCCGGCCGGGAGCGAGGTGGTGCTCGCGGGTATGTTGTAGACGACCCAGTGCCACCAGCCACTGCCGGTCGGCGCATCAGGGTCGTGCATGAGGAGCGCGAAGCTCTTCGTACCGGCCGGTGCGTTGCTCCACGAGAGTGCCGGCGAGACGTTTCCGCCGCTGCAGCCGAAGCCGTTGAAGACCTGGGCGGCGGCGATGGTCTTGCCCGGGGCGATGTCAGGGCTCGACAGGGTGAATTTGCGCCCGCCGCCTGCTGCAGGAGTCTGCGCGGCGGCCATGGCCGCCACCGCAAGCAGCCCTGCGCCTGCCATCCAAGCCGTATTCATGGTCCGCACCTCCCGGGCACCGGGCGCCCGAGCGGCGGAGTGTGCAGCGCGGCGCCGCGCCTGGCAAATCAGCCGACCACCCAGACCCCGCCGTGCACGCGCCAGCCACCATTCACGTGGACCCAGGTGCGCGGCACCCAGTGATAGCCGGGGCGCGGCGCCATCCAGTGGCCCGGGCGCCAGGCGTAGCGCCCGCCTTCCCAGAACCACCCGCCGCCAACCCAGAAGTATCCGGGCGCGGGGGCTACGCCGATCACCGCCTCGTATTGGGGCGGCGGCGGCGCCGCGGCCACGACCTCGCCCGAATAGTAACCAGGCGCCGGAGCCACGACGCAGGCTGACAGCGCCGCAGTCAGCAACGCTGCGGCGAGCGCAAGTCGTGCCGGATTGAGTCTCATCGCGATGCCTCCTCTTGTCCGCCGGCGCTCGGCCGGACCATATTAGGAACAACGCGCGCCCGCTCCCTGGAGCATACAAGCCCATGTCCAACGACCCCGGCGAGCTCGCCGGCTACGACCTGTTCAGCAGCCATTCGGCGCTCGCCGAGGCGCTTGCGCGCGAGGGCGACCCAGCCGATGGCGCGGCGCTGGCAGCGCTCGGCGCGCGGCTCGGCAGCGCCGAGATGTTCGCGCTCGGCGAGGCCGCCAACCGCAACCCGCCGGAGCTGCGGGTGTTCGATCGCTTCGGCGCGCGTCGCGACGAGGTGGAGTTTCACCCCGCGTGGCACGAGCTGATGCGACGCCTCGTGGCCGAGGGTCTGCACACCGGTCCCTGGGCCCAGCCGCGTGCCGGTGCGCACGTGGCGCGCGCCGCCGGCTACCTCATGTGGGCCGAGATCGAGAACGGCACCCAGTGTCCCGCGACCATGAGCTACGGGGCGGTGCCGGCGCTCGCCGGGCATGGGCCGCAGTTCGAGCCGTGGGTGCAGGCGCTCCTGTCGCGCGAATACGATCCGCGTTTCCTCCCGGCCACCGCTAAGCGCGGCGTGCTGATGGGTATGGGCATGACGGAGAAGCAGGGCGGGTCGGATGTGCGCAGCAACACAACGCGCGCCGTGCCGGTCGCAGCCGCGGGGCCCGGGCGTGAGTACCGCCTCACGGGCCACAAGTGGTTTCTCTCCGCGCCCATGTGCGATGCCTTCCTGGTGCTGGCGCAGGCGCAGGCGGGCCTGTCGTGCTTCCTCGTGCCGCGCTTGCTGCCCGATGGCGGCATCAACGCGCTGCAGCTGCAGCGCCTCAAGGACAAGCTCGGCAACCGCTCGAACGCCTCGAGCGAGGTCGAATTCGCCGCGGCCCTCGGCTGGCTCGTCGGCGAGGAGGGGCGCGGCGTCCCCGCCATCCTCGAGATGGGCGTCTATACCCGGCTCGACAACGCCATCGCCTCCGCGGGCCTCATGCATCAGTGCGTCGCGCAGGCGATCCACCACGCGCGCGGCCGGCGTGCCTTCGGCCGGCTGCTGAGCGAGCAGCCGCTGATGCGCAACGTGCTGGCGGACCTCGCGCTCGAGTGCGAGGCGGCGGTGATGCTGGTGATGCGCCTCGCGCGTGCCTACGACGCACGCGCCGACGAGAATGCGGCTCGGCTGCGCCGCCTCCTCACCCCGGTGGCGAAATACTGGCTCTGCAAGCGCGCCCCGGCGGTGTGCGCCGAGGCGATGGAAGTCCTGGGCGGCAACGGCTACGTGGAGGAGGGGCCGATCGCCCGCCGCCTGCGCGAGTCGCCGCTCAACTCCATCTGGGAAGGCTCGGGCAACATCATGTGCCTCGATGTGCTGCGCGCGCTCACGCGCGAGCCGCACGTGACCGAGACGCTGGATGAGCTGCTCGCGCCGGCCCGTGGCCGGGACGTGCGCTACGACCGCTTCGTCGATGCGCTGCGCCGCGACCTCCTGGATGCTGCCGACGGGGAGCTGCGCGCCCGCGACCTCACCCAGCGTCTGGCGCTCGCCGTGCAGGCGGCGCTGTTTCTCGCCCACGGCCCGAGCGCCTCATGCGAGGCATTCCTCGCCTCGCGCCTGGCCGCGGGCCCCCCGGCCGCCTTCGGAACGCTGCCGCGCAGCATGGACATGCAGGCGCTCATCCTGCGCGCTTTCAGCTGAATAGCCCCCATGCCCTTCGACCGCGAGTACTACCAGCGCTACTACTACGATCCGCGCACCGCGGTCGCGAGCCGCGCCGAGATGCGTGCGCGCGCGCGCCTGATCGCGGCCTTCGTCGAGCATCTCGGGCTCCCGGTACGGCGTATCCTCGAGGCCGGCTGCGGTACGGGGCTCCTGCAGCGTGAGCTCAAGCGACTCCTGCCGCGCGCCTATTACACCGCGCTCGAATCGAGCGAGTACCTGTGCCGTCGCTACGGCTGGCAGCACGGGCGCATCGAGGAGTTCCGCGCCCGTGCGCCCTACGACCTCGTCGTCTGCTACGACGTGCTGCAGTATCTCGAGCGCGCCGCGGCCGAGCGGGCCCTGCGGAACTTCGCGCGCCTCACCCGGGGCGCGCTCTACTTCAGCGCGCTGACGCGCGGCGATCTCGAGCGCAACTGCGACCCGAAGCGCACCGACGCCAACGTGCATCTGCGGAGCGCCGACTGGTACCGCGCCCGGCTGCGGCGGCACTTTCGCGCCGCGGGTCTCGGCTTCTGGGTGCGGCGCGGCGCGCCGCTCACGCTGTGGGAGCTCGAGTCGCAGTGAAGCGGCTCGCGCCTCAGGCGCCGCTGCTCTCAGGCGCGGCGGAGGTGCTGCGCCGGGCGCGTCCGCGGAACAACGGATACAGCGGCAGTCCGATCAGGATCAGAACCAGCGCGGTGATCGATTCGCGCGGCGCGGTGAGGAAGCCGCTGATCACGATCCATATCATGACCAGAGCAAAGACCACGGGCACCGCGGGGTAGCCGGGGACGCGGAACGGCCGCGGGGCATCCGGAAGCTTGCGGCGCAGCACCAGCACCGCGAGCGATACCGGGATCCAGAAGAGCGCGTAGGACATCACCGCCATGTTGGTGAGCTGATCGAAGGTTCCGGAGGCTGCGAGCAGCGCTCCCCAGACCCCGAGCAGCACCAGCGAGGTGATGGGCACGCGGCTCGCCGGGTGGAGGCGGCCGAAGGCGCTGAAGAACAGTCCGTCGCGTGCCGCCGCGTAGGGAACGCGCGCGGCGCCCAGGATCATCCCGTTGAGCGAGCCGATGGTCGAGATGAGGAAAATCAGGGCCGCGATCGGCGCGGCCCGGCCGCCGAGGAAAGTCTGCACCGCGCGCGCCGCCACCGAGGGGGCATCCGGGTAGGCGGTCGAGTTGGCGCTCGTCACCTGCCAGAAGGGCAGCGCATAGAGATAGGCGGTGTTGATGGCGAGGTAGAGGGCGAGCACGAGCAGCGTCCCGCCGACGAACGCGCGCGGCACGTTGCGCTGCGGGTGGTGCACCTCGCCCGCCGCCATGGCCATGTACTGCCAGCCGCTGTAGGCCCAGAGCGCTGCGAACATCGCGCCGCCAAAGCCCGCGAGTCCCCCGTTGGCGGCGCCCGGCTCGGCGTGCAGGTTGCCAAAGTCGTGCACGTCGCCGAAGGCGAAAACGCCCAGCGCGACCGCGAGTACCGAGGCCACCTTGACGGCCGTGAGCGCCGTCTGCACCCGGCCGCCCAGCATGACACCCAGGCAATTGATCGCCGTGAACACGGCGATGACGCCTACCGCGATCAACTGCCGCAGCCCGAACTCGAGCACATGCGTCGTGCCGCCGAGGTGCCAGGCGAGTTGGTACCCGTGCGCGTCGAAGCGGTGGATGTCGGACAGGAAGATCGCGACCGCCGCGCCGTAGGCGGCGACCGCCGCGCCCCCGAGCACGAAGGCGTTGCAGGCAAAGAGGAATCCGGGCAGCTCGCCGTATGCGGTGCGCAGGTACACGTACTCGCCGCCGGCGTGCGGCAGCAGTGCGCCGAGCTCGGCGAAGCACAGCGCCCCGAGCATCGCGACCAGCCCCGCGGCCACCCACGCACCCAGCACGAGTCCCGGCGTGCCCACCGCCTGCGCCATGCTGGCCGCCTTGAGGAAGACGCCGGTGCCGATGATGACGCCGACTACCAGCGAGGTCGCGTGCGTCAGGCCTAAGTCGCGGCGGGGCTCGAGGGCGGGTTGCGGCACGCGCGTATCGTACAATCGCCGCTGACCGGAGGCGGAGGAAAACCATGACGGGCGAGTTCGCAGGCATGGCGCGCTTTCGCGGCGCCGTCGCTTGTGCCCGCGCGCCCGACGGGCCGATCGGGCTCACGCTGACGGGGCGCAGCGCCGGGCCGTCGGGGGAGGAGCTGCGCGTCGCCTTCGCGGGAAGCGCGCCCGCCGACCTTCCGGAGCGGCTCGAAGACGCGCTGGTCGAGCGCGGCGCGGCCGGCGAGTACCGCATCGCGAGCGCCACGCGCTCCTGGCACATCACGGCGCGCTCGGTGGAGGTGCATCGCGAGGTGGCGCAGCGATTCTATGCGGCGATCCCGCCGCGCCCCGCGCCGTGGAGTCGCCGCGTGCTCTACCGGGCGATGCTCATGCTCGCCCGCAGCCGGGTCGCGATCGCCGTGCTGCGGGCACTGCGCTCCTAGTGGCTTTCTAAGGGCTCGGCGAGCTCAGCCCGAACTCTTCTTCCGGCTGCGCCAGCGGCCGGCGCGCGCCGATGAGAGCGGCGTAGGTATCGATCTGCTGGCGGAAGGTGCGGTCCCAGGTGAAGTGCCGCAGGACGCGTGCGCGCCCGGCGGCGCCCAGCGCGGTGAGATCCCGCTCATAGAGCGCGGCGATGGCGCTCGCCATGCCGGCGGCGCTGTCAGGCTCGGCCAGCACTCCGACGCTGTCGTCGACCAGCTCGGGGAAGGCCCCGGCGCGTGCCACCACCACCGGCCGGCCGCAGGCCATGGCCTCGAGCAACACCAGCCCGAAGGTCTCCTTGGTCCCGGCATGCACCAGCGCATCCGCCGAGGCAATCCAGGAGGCGAGCTCCAGGCTGTCGCGCCGGTAGGGCACCATCGTCACGTTGGCTGCAGGGCGCGCCCGACGATGGCCGCCGATGAGCAGCAGGTGGTAGGGCGCGCCGAGCCCCGCGAACGCCTGCAGCAGCACCGGCAGATTCTTCTCCTCGGCGAAGCGTCCGGCGAACACCATGAGGCGCGCATCGGCCGCGAGCCCGAGCCGCTTGCGCAGGTCGAGCGTGCGGCGACGCGGGTGGAACACGTCGGCATCGACGCCGAGCGGCTGGTGCACGGCGTGCTCGACGCCGAGCGCGCCCAGGTACTCGCACATGACCCGGCTCGGTGCCAACACGATGTCGAAGCGCGCATAGAGGCTGCGCAGATAACGGCGCACCGGCCGCTCGACCGGACGGAAACGGCGGCCGATGATCTGCGGCACGTTGGAGTGATAGAAGCCGACCACCGGGATGCCGCGGCGCCGCCCCACGGCGGCCGCGCACCAGCCGGGGTGGAAGGCATCGCCGGCTTCGATCAGTGTCGGCTCGAGGCGATCGAGCACGCGCGTCCACCGGCGCATGTTGAGCGGCAGGCGGTAATTGAAGGTGCCGGGCACCTTGAAGCCGGACAGGGTGCAGACTCCGCCGCGCTCGAAGCGGTTCTTGCGGCCCGGCACCACGATGGTGTGCTGCCAGTGAGTATGTTCCCTCAGCCAGGAGTGCTTGGCGTTGAGGTAGCGTCGGACGCCGCCGCTGGTGGGCGAGTAGAAGAGGGTCGTATCGACCAGATGCAGGGGTTTCATCCGTTACACGCGGCCCTTGCGTCGCACAACCCCCGCATTGCACCTGTATGACGAAAGGGTGTCAAGCCGTACCGGACGCATCCGACCCGCCGCCGCACGGTTCCTTACACGAGTGTCAGGCCGGTTTGATGTTGGCGTCGCCTGGTTCCACTATTGCGCGGTTGCAACCCGCGGCGGCGCCGCCGCTGATCGGAATTCAGTGATGAGCCAACTTCTGCGTCGTCTGGTCGTCCTGCAGCCCGGCGAGGCGCCCGCGCTGCTCGCCTCGTTCGCGACGCTGCTGTGCACCTTCACGAGCTACGCCATGCTGCGTCCGGTGCGCGATGCGCTCGGGATCACCTCCGGACTCGAGACCATTCCGTACCTCTTCTGGGGCGTGTTCGCCGCCATGCTGCTGCTGCAGCCGGTCTATGGCTGGCTGACCTCGCGCTTTCCGCGCTCGCTGTTCCTGCCCTGGGTGTACATGTTCTTCGCCGCCAACCTGGTCATGTTCTGGCTGTGGTTTCGCGTGGCTGAGGACCATACCTGGATCGCGCGCAGCTATTACGTGTGGGTGAGCGTGTTCAATCTATTCGTGCTGGCCGCCTTCTGGGGCCTGATGGCTGACGTGTTCACGCGCGAACAGGCCGGGCGTCTGTTCGGCTTCATCTGGGCCGGCGCCAGCTCGGGCGGCGTGATCGGCCCGTTCATCGACAAGAAGCTCGCCGTGCCGGTCGGCGCCATCAACCTGCTGCTGATATCGGCAGGCCTGCTGCTGCTCGCACTCGTCTTCATGCGGCAGGTCATCCGCTGGCAGCGCGCCGCGGCCGCGCGGCCGCCGGGGGCTGCCGCCGCGGTGCCCGACGCTCGTGCCACGGCGGACGGGCAGCGCGGGATAGGCGGCGGCGTGCTGGCGGCTTTTTCGCAGGTGTTCCGCTCGCCGTATCTGCTCGGCATCGCGGCGTTCGTGCTGCTCATGACCTGGGTCAACACCTTCTTCTACCTCGAGCAGCAGGCGTTCGTCGCCAAGGTGTTCACCAGCGCCGATCAACGCACGCGCTTCTTTGCCAGTATCGATCTGTACGTGCAGATGGCATCGCTCGCCATGCAGTTCCTGCTGTTCAGCCGCTTGTACCGCTGGTTCGGCATGCGCGCGCTGCTGGCGAGCGTGCCGCTGATGATGACAGCCGGCTACGCGCTCTATGCCCTGGTGCCCGCATTCATGGTGCTGGTGATCGTTTATGCGGTGCGCCGCGTCGCCGATTACGCCATCACGCGCCCGTGCCGCGACTCGCTGTTCACGGTCGTGTCGCGCGAGGAGAAGTACCAGGCCAAGAGCCTCATCGACACCTTCGCGTATCGCGGCGGGGATGCGACCAGCGGCACGCTGCACAAGCTGCTGGTCGAGGGCCTGGGTGCCGGTCACTCCGCCGTGGGCTGGATCGGCGCTTTGATCTCGGCGGTGTGGACGGTGCTGGCGCTCGGTCTGGGCCGGGGTTTCCAGCAGCGCGGAGCCTCGCCGGCCGAAGCAGCCGGGCAGCTGCGCGGGGCCGCCGAGCGGGTCTAGGCCGCGCTCGACTGCGGCTCGGCCGGCGCAGCGGCGAGCAGCTCATCCGCCGCGGCGATGATCTCCTCCGCCTTGGCGAAGCGCTCGGTACGCGGCTTGGCCACGAGGCGCGCGAGCAGCGGCTGCAGCCGCTCGAATGCCGGCGGCAGGTGCGGCGGCGGGCTGTTGACGTGCTGCTGCAGCACATCGAGAGCGCTACCGCCGGTATAGGGCTTCTGCCCCGTGAGCATCTCGTGGAGGATGATGCCGAGCGAATAGAAATCCGAGCGCCCGTCGAGCTGCTCACCGAGCGCCTGCTCCGGGCTCATGTAGTAAGGAGAGCCGCGCAGCACCCCGGTCTGGCCGGTCTGCAGGTTCGTCGTGCTGCCGTCGATCTGGCGCGCGAGGCCGAAGTCGATGAGCGCGACGGCATCGTTCTCGCGCAGCATGACGTTCGGCGGCTTCAGGTCGCGGTGCACCAGGCCCGCCTGATGCACGATCTGCAGCGCTTCGGCGATGTGCCGCAGGTACTGCAGCGCCTCGCGCTCCGAGACGCCGCGCTGAATGCGCGCCTTAAGATCACCGCGCGGCAGGTACTCCATCGCCAGGTACTCGAAGCCCGCATGCACTCCGTAGTCGTAGATCTCCACCACCAGCGGGCTCTTGATGGCCTGCACCGCGGTGTACTCGCGCTCGAGGAACTGCCGCCCGGCCGCCTCGTCGCGCAAGGTCTTGGAGACCTTGAGGGCGACGTTGTGGCCGCGCGCCGCGCTGGTGGCGAGATAGACGGCGGCCTTCTCCGACTCCCCGACCTTGACGCGCAGCGTATAGCCGGGAATGAAATCCTCGCTCGGCGGGTTGGTGAGCAGCGCGACGACGCCCGGTGGCTGCAGCGCCTCGGTTGCCGACGTCGGCGCGCCGTCCGGCGCCGGCGCTGCCGCATCCGCCGGCACCACGCCCGCCACGGTGTCGCCGAC
>Ga0335083_10001255_pt1 | contig 35438 bp, 30 predicted proteins | sample Lox_Sample_42_FD_206716 | JGI IMG/M metagenome (GOLD analysis project Ga0335083, IMG submission 206716) | Soil microbial communities from Loxahatchee National Wildlife Refuge, Florida, United States - Lox_Sample_4.2 | ecosystem: Environmental > Terrestrial > Soil > Wetlands | place: USA...
GGGCGACGAGCGCGCCTCGGCGCGCATCGAGCGCCTGCTCCGGGGCGAGGTGGCTGAGTCGGCGTCGGATCTCCCGCTCCTGCGGCGCTGGGCGTCCCTCGCCTCGACAGAGGATTGACCGTCCACCTCGGACGGCCGGCCTGGTGGGAGCCGCGACCGCCCTGAAGGCTGGTCGGCGCCTCGGCGAGGGTCTGCCCCGAGGACGACGGCCGCTCAGAGCGCCGCCTCGCCGAGGAACTTCTCCCGCACCCGCGGGTCGACGAGCAGCGCGTCGCCCCGCCCGTCGAGCGTCACCTTGCCCGCCTCCAGGACGTAGGCCCGGTGCGCCAGGCGCAGGGCGTGCTGCACGTTCTGCTCCACCAGGAGCACCGTCACCCCCCGGTCGTTGATGTCCTTGAGCGCGGCGAACACCTGGCGCACGAGCATCGGCGCCAGCCCCAGCGCCGGCTCGTCGAGCATGAGCAGGCGCGGCCGGGCCATCAGGCCCCGGCCGATGGCGCACATCTGCTGCTCGCCGCCGCTCAGCGTCCCGGCGGCCTGGGCGAGCCGCTTCTCGAGGATGGGAAACATCTGGAGGACGGTGGCCAGGGTCTGCTTTCGCTCGGCGCGGGCGGCGCGGGCGTAGGCCCCGAGCTCCAGGTTCTCCAGGACGGTCATCGTCGGCCAGAGCTGCCGGGCCTCGGGGATGAGGACGATGCCCCTGGTCACCAGCTCGTTGGCCGGGGCTCCTGCGACATCGGTGCCGTCGAACAGGATGCGTCCCCGGCGGGGCCGCTGCAGGCCTGCCACGGTGCGCAGGAGCGTCGTCTTCCCGGCGCCGTTGGCCCCCACCAGGGTGACGATCTCTCCCGCCTCCACCTGGAACGACACGTCCCACACCGCCTGCACGTCGCCGTAGAAGACGTCCACCCCCTCCACGCGCAGGGTGCTCATGCCGCCGCTCCCTCCTCGTCGCCGAGGTAGGCGGACACCACCGCCGGATCGCGCAGCACTTCCTGGGGGCGGCCCTCGGCGATCTTCCGGCCGAAGTTCAGCACCATCACCCGGTCCGACACGCCCACCACGGCATGGACATGGTGCTCGATCATCAGGACGGTGATGCCGCTCTTGCGGATCTCCCGGATGAGCGCCATCGCCCCCTGGATCTCGGCCGGGTTCAGCCCGCCCATCACCTCGTCGAGACAGAGGACGGTGGGCTCGGTGGCCAGCGCCCGGGCGATCTCCAGCCGCTTCAGCTCGCCGATGGTCAGCGTCCCGGCCAGCACCCGGGCACGTGCCGCGAGACCGGTGCGCTCCAGCACCTCCGCCACCTTGGCCGGGGCCGCCTCCCCGCGCAGCTGCTTGCTTCCGAAGAGCGCTCCCACCGACACGTTCTGCTTGACGGTCATGTCCCGGAAGGGACGGACGATCTGATGGGTGCGCACCAATCCGCGCGCCACCACCTGGTCGTTGCGGAGACCGGCGATCTCCTCCCCCCGGAAGCGGATGCTTCCCGTGGTCGGCCGCTGGCTCCCCACCAGGAGCGAGAAGAGGGTGGTCTTGCCCGCGCCGTTCGGGCCGATGACGCTGAAGATCTCCCCCTCCTGCACGGCGAAGCTCACCTCGGCCACGGCCACCAGCCCGCCGAAGCGCTTGCCCACGCCGGACACCTCGAGGAGGGGCGCCGCCGCCATGTCCCTAGGCCTCCGCCGCCTGCGGCCGCTGCCGCGACCGGAGCCGGACCAGTCGCTCCCACAGGCCGACCATTCCCCGCGGCTCGAAGAGCATCACCGCCATGAGCAGCCCGCCATAGATGAAGAGGTAGGAGTCGCGGAGCGCCGGGCTGGCGAGCAGCTTGATCTGCAGATAGCTGAAGAGCACCGCGCCGAGCACCGGGCCGACCAGGGTGGCGATGCCGCCGACGATGGGCATGAGCACGATGCTCAGGCTGAGCCGGAAGTCGAAGACGCTCCCCGGGGAGATGTACTGGAAGTTCATGGCGAACAGCCCGCCGGCTGCCCCGACCAGCGCCGCCGATACCGCGTGCGCCAGGAGCTTGTATCGGGTGGACTGAACGCCCAGCGCCTCGGCGGCGTCGATGTCCTGGCGGATGGCGTCCAAGGCCAGGCCGAAGGCATCGTGGTGGATGAAGAACACCACCGCCACGGTGAAGAGTGCGAGCACCGCCATGCCGTAGTAGTTGGAGATGAAGTTGAAGCCGCCGGAGGGCATGCGCAGCCCGCTCGAGCCGCCGGTGAACTCCACCCCCGAGGCGATGACCCGCACCGCCTCGCCGACGCCGATGGTGGCGATGGAGAAGTACGGCCCGCGCAGCCGGAAGGTGGGCAGGCCGATGATCACGCTGAAGGCCACCGCCAGCGCGGCGGCCACCGGGAGCGTGAGCCAGGGGTTCCAGCCGGCCATGGCCAGGAGCACGGTGGTATAGGCGCCGATGCCGACGAAGGCCGAGTAGCCAAGGGAGATCTGTCCGGCGAACCCGCCGAGCAGGTTCCACGCCGAGGCGAGGACGATGGCAAACGCCACGTTCCACAGGTCATTGAGCGTTCCCCGCTCCGCCGCCGCCGGGGCGCCGAGGAGACCCGCGGCCAGCACGCCGAACCAGACGAGCGAACGGGTGAGCGGGGCCTTCATCGCGCCAGCGCCTTCCGGGAGAACCCGCGGAACAGCGCCGGCAGCCCGTTCGGTGCGGCCACCAGCACCAGGACCAGCAGCGAGAAGCTGATCGCATCCTGGAAGGAGGTGGGAATGGGAGTGTAGGCGGCGAAGACGTTCTCGATCAGCGCCAGCACCAGCGCGCCCACCGCCACGCCGGTGAAGCTCCCCAGGCCGCCGAGGACGATGATGCAGAACGCCTTGAGGAGGAAGCTCCGCCCGAAGTCCGGGGTGAAGGCATAGAGGGTGCTCATCATCGTCCCGGCGATGGCGGCGAAGGCCGTCCCCAGGCCGAAGGCCACCGCCGAGATGCGGTCCGCATTCACGCCCGAGAGCCGGGCGGCGTCCCGGTTCTGGGTGACGGCGCGGATCGCCTTGCCGAGGAAGGTGCGGCGGAGGAGCAGGTCGAGCCCGACCAGCGACAGGCCGCTCACCCCGAAGACGAGCAGCAGCGGCACCCCGTAGCTCTCGCCGAGCAGGTGGACCGAGGTCATCGTGTACGGGGTGAGGATGGACTGGGTGTCACCGCTCCAGACGAGGTAGGCCAGGTTCTGGAGCACCAGCCAGAGGCCGAAGAGCAGGAGCAGGGACTGCATGGAGGGGGCGTTTCCGCCGCGGGGCAGCCGGCGGACGATGGTCAGGTCCAGCACCACGCCGATGCCGAAGAAGAGCGGCGCCACCACCAGCAGGCTGAGGAAGGGGTCGAGCCCGAGCCAGGTGTTGAGGCTCAGGGTCACGTAGGCGGCGAGCATCATCAGCCCGGCGTGGGCGAGGTTGATGATGCGCATCACGCCGTAGATCACCGCCAGCCCGTAGGACATGGTGGCGTAGAGCCCGGCGGCGAAGAGGGAGCTGAGCAGGACTCCGGCCAGCTTCTCCACGGGGGAGGCCGCGGGGGTTACTTCCAGGGAATGGGCGCGATCGGGTCGCCGGTCTTGGCGTCCTTGGGCCAGACCAGGTCCACCTTGCCGGCGGGCTTGTTCTGGGTGACCACGAACGGCAGGTCCGCCTGCCCGGTCTTGGTGAAGTAGAGCACCCCGCCGGGGACGATGGACTTCTCCAGCCGCAGGGCGGCCAGGGCGGCGCGGATCTTCTCCGGCTCGAGGGAGCCGGCGCGCTCGATGGCCACCAGGACCGCGCGGGTCGTCTCGTAGGCCATGGCGTGGTACCACTGGGGGGCGATGCCGGTGGCCGCCTTGTAGCGGGCGTCGAAGTCCCGGACCTGTGGGTAGGGCAGGAGGTCCGACCACCATCCGCTGGCGAAGATGTAGTCGGTGGCCGCTCCGAGCGCCTTGCGCGCGGCCTCGTCCGCGCCCCGCGCGCCGTAGGTGATCATCTGATTGCGCAGCCCCATCTGGGTGTAGGTGCGCTGCATGGTGATGAAGTCCTCGAGGTGCGCATCGGCCATGAACAGGTCGGCCTTGGCCGCCTGCACCCGGCCGAGCAGGGGCCGGAAGTCCGGGGCGTAGAGCTCGAACTTCTGCTCCAGGGGGACGCTCCACGCGCCCGGGTGCGCGGCCACGTAGTCCTTCACCCCCTTGGCGTAGTCGTTGCCGTGCTCGGTCTGCTCGGTGATCAGGGCGATGGAGAGCGGGGCCTTGAGCTTCCCCCCGGCCACCAGGTCCTGGAGGAACTCCATCTGGGTGCGGGCCAGGTGCTCCACCGGGGAGAGCGTGCCGAACACCCACTTGCTCCGCCCGTAGATGCTCGTCGCGCCGGCTCCGGCGCTGACGTAAGGGACGCCGTACCGCTCGGGAACCACCGACTGCGCCTGGACGAGCTGCGAGCCGTAGCCGCCGGTGAGGGCGTGCACCTTGGTCTCGGTGATCAGCTGCTCGACGAGCTGGGCGCTCTTCGCCGCGTCCGAGGTGTCGTCGAGGAGGGTGAGCTGGACCTTCAGCTTCTTCCCGCCCACCGTCAGGCCCCCTGCGTCGTTGGCCTCCTTCACCGCCAGCTCGGTGGCCTGCTTGTAGGCGCTGCCGATCTTCGACTCCTTGCCGGTGACGGGAAGGACGGCGCCGATGCGCACCACGTCCTGGGCGTGGGCCGGAGGAGCGAGCAGAAGGCCGGCCAGAGCGGGGACGGCGAGGAACCGGAGGACTTTCACGGGCGTGACCTCCCTGACGTTCGACGAGCGGCCGGTGGCGTACCACGGAAACGGTTGATCCGGCCCCGGTTGACGCGTAAATCAAACCTCGGGTGCTGCGCACCGCGTCAACCCGCTCGAGAGCAGGCCAATCGTGAAGATCCTCGTCACCGCGAAGCGCGTCGAAGACCCTGAGTCGAAGATCAAGGTCAAGGCGGACGGCTCGGGCATCGTCCAGGAGGGGCTGAAGTACAAGATCAACCCCTTCGACGAGATCGCCGTGGAGGAGGCGCTGCGCCTCTCGGCCAAGCACGGCGGCGAGGTGGTGGTGGCCTCCATCGGGACGAAGGACGTCCAGGAGCAGCTGCGCCACGCGCTGGCCATGGGCGCCACCCGGGCGGTGTGGGTGAACCACGCCGGACCGCTCGACCCGATGGGCGCCGCCGGCCTTCTCCAGAAGGTGGTGGAGAAGGAGAAGCCGGACCTCTGCATCCTGGGCAAGCAGTCCATCGACGATGACCAGAACCAGACCGGCCAGTACCTGGCGGAATGGCTGGGGTGGAGCCAGGCCACCTTCGCCTCCAAGCTCGACTCGCTGGAGAGCGAGGCGGAGAAGGCCAAGACGCCGGCGCTGGAGGTCTCCGCCGACGGGAAGACGGTGAAGGTGGTCCGCGAGGTGGACAGCGGGCTGGCCACCCTGGAGTGCTCGCTCCCGGCGGTGGTGACCACGGATCTTCGCCTCAACCAGCCGCGCTACGCCTCGCTCCCCGGCATCATGAAGGCGAAGAACAAGCCCATCGAGGAGCTCACCCCGGCCGGGCTGGGCGTGGACGTCGCCGCCCAGGTCGAGGTGGTCCGGCTCTCGCCTCCGCCCCCGCGCAAGGCCGGGGTCAAGGTGGGGGACGTCCAGGAGCTGTTCCAGAAGCTGAAGAACGAAGCCAAGGTGCTCTGAAAGGGAGAGGCGCTGCCCATGCCCGTCGTCCTCATCGTCGTCGAGCGTCAACCCGACGGTCAGCTCCGCAAGGCCACCCTCCACGCCGTCGCCGCCGGCGCCGATCTGGCGGCCAAGGCGGGAGCCGAGCTTCACCTCGCCGTGCTCGCCGAGGATCCGACCGCGGCGGCGGAGAAGCTCAAGGATGCGGGCGCCCAGGTGATCCACACCCTGGCCGCCCCGGCGTTCGCCCACTATCTGGCGGAGACGTTCGCGCCGCCGCTGGCCGAGCTGGCCAAGTCCGTGGGCGCGACCTTCGTCGGCGCCGCGGCCACCGCCCAGGGGCGAGACCTCCTCCCCCGCGTCGCCGCCCGCCTCCGGGCGGCGATGGCCTCGGACGTGACCGCCTTCTCCGGATCGGGGACGGACATCACCTTCACCCGGCCGATGTGGGCCGGAGCGGTGGTCTCGGAGACCAAGCTGAAGACGCCGGTGAAGGCCTTCACCGTGCGCGCTACCGAGTTCCCGTCCGCCGTGGGGGGCAAGCCGGCCGCGGAGGTGAAGCCGTTCAGCGCCGCCGCGCCCTCCTCGCCGACCCGCTTCGTGGAATTCAAGGAGGTGAAGAGCGCCCGGCCCGAGCTCACCGAGGCCCGGGTGGTCGTCTCCGGAGGGCGGGGGACGAAGGGGGACTTCAAGGAGGTGGAGGCGCTGGCCGACGAGCTCGGCGCCGCGGTGGGAGCCTCGCGCGCCGCCTGCGACGCCGGGTGGGTGCCCAACGACTGGCAGGTGGGGCAGACGGGCAAGGTGGTGGCGCCCCAGCTCTACATCGCCGCCGGCATCTCCGGGGCCATCCAGCACCTGGCGGGGATGAAGGGGAGCAAGGTCATCGTCGCCATCAACAAGGACCCCGAGGCGCCCATCTTCCAGGTCGCCGACTACGGCATCGTCGGCGATCTCTTCAAGGTCCTCCCCGAGCTGCGCGCCGCCATCCACGGCGCCAAGTAGCGGGGCTCGGGGGCTGCCGGTGGGAGGCGTTCCGGAAAGCGACGTCGCCCTCGCCCCGCTGGGCATCGCGCGCCTCGTCGTGCCGGTGCCGTTCCCCGACGCCGGCGGGCCGGTCAACGTCTACGCCATCGAGGACGGCGAGGGGTGGGCGCTCTTCGACTGCGGCATCGGGACCGCCGAGGGCGAGGCGGCCCTGCGGGCCGGCGCCGCCGAGCGCGGCATCGACCTCTCCCGCTGCACCCGCCTCCTCGTCTCGCACGGCCACACCGATCACTACGGTCTGGCCCAGACCCTCTCCGAGGGGAGCGGCGCCCCGGTCTTCATCCACCCGGCCGATGCGGCCAAGGCGGTGGGGCCGGACGGCTGGCCGGAGCGCGAGCCGATCTACCGGGCGTTCCTCCTCCGGAACGGCATCCCAAGCGAGCAGGTGGACCGCCTGGCGATGATGGGCCGCTTCTCCGGCAGGTACAGCCGGCGCATCGACCAGAGAAGGGCCCGTCCGCTCTCCGGCGGCGACCGCCTTCGCTTCCGGCGCTTCGAGGCCGAGGTGCTCCACCTCCCCGGGCACACCCCGGGCCTGGTCTGCCTGTGGGACGCCGAGCACCGGGTCCTCTTTGCCGATGACCACGTGCTGGCGCGGACCTCCCCCAACCCGTTTCTGGAGCTGGTCGGCGACGGACCGGTGCGCACCAGCCGCTCGCTGATCACCTACTTCGCCTCCGTCCGGAAGGTGATGGCGCTGGGGGTGGACTGGGTCCTCCCCGGACACGGAGACCCCTTCCAGGGGCTGGTTCCGCTGCTCGAGCGGCTGTTCGGCTTCTACGCGCGCCGCCAGGAACGGCTCTTCGCGGTGCTCGAGGCCGGGGCGGAGACCGCCTACGCCCTGACCCAGGCGCTCTTCGGTCCCCACGAGGGCCCCCGGCTCTACCTCACCCTCTCCGAGGTGGTCGGCAACCTCGAGGTGATGGAGGAGGACGGTCGGGTGCGCCGCAGCGAGGCCGGCGGCGTGGAGGTCTGGGCCCGCGCATGACCGCCCCCAGCGTGCCCGGCGGCGCCCGGTTGTCCTTTCGGTCGCCGGACGGCGTCTTCCTCGTGCTCCTGGTCCTCGTCCCGGCGGCGCTCGTCTCCGCCGCCGGCGGCGCTGGAACGGCGACCTTCATCCTCGCCGCCCTGGCCATCGTCCCCCTGGCGCACTGGATGGGCCTGGCCACCGAGTCGCTCGCCCACCGGCTCGGAGCGGGCCTGGGCGGCCTGATGAACGCCACCTTCGGCAATGCCGCCGAGCTGATCATCGCCCTGGTCGCCCTGCGCGCCGGCCAGACGGCGGTGGTGAAGGCCTCCATCACCGGGAGCGTGCTCGGCAACCTCCTCCTCGTCCTCGGGGCGGCAGTGCTCGCCGGGGGGCTTCGCCGCGAGCGCCAAGTTTTCAACGCCACCGTCGCCCTCTCCGGGGTGGCGCTCATGTACCTGGCCGTCACCGGGCTGATCATCCCCGACCTGTTCCACCTCGCCCTCGGACGGGCCGCGGAGGCGGTGATGCGCCCCCTCTCCCTGGCCGTCTCGGTGGTGCTCCTCGTCCTCTACGGGCTGTCCCTCCTCTTCTCGCTGGGGACGCACGCCCAGCTCTTCGAAGGCGAGGCGGAGGGGGTGCCCCGCTGGAGCCTCAGGAAGGGGGTGGCCGTGCTCCTGGCCGCCACCCTGGCCACGGTGGTGGTGGCCGAGGTGCTCGTCCATGCGCTCGAGCCGGCCATCGCCTCGCTGGGATTGACGCCCACCTTCGTCGGCGTGGTGGTCATCGCGGTGGTGGGCAACGCCGCCGAGCACTCCACCGCGGTGCTCATGGCGGTGCGCGACCGGGTGGAGGTCGCCTTCTCCATCTGCTTCGAGTCGAGCAAGCAGATCGCGCTCCTCGTGGCGCCGGTGCTGGTCCTCGTCTCCGGCCTGCTCGGTCACCCCCTGACCCTGGAGTTCTCCCATCTGGAGGTGCTCGCCCTGGGCATCGCCACCGGGGCGACGACGATCATCGCCCTGGACGGCGAATCCAACTGGCTGGAGGGGGCGATGCTGCTCGGGGTCTACGCGCTCCTGGCCATCGTCTTCTTCTTCGTCCCGTGAGCTCGGCAGCCCACATCGACTCCCGCCGCGCGGACGCGGTCCTGGTGGCCATCACCGCCTTCTGGGGGGTGACCTTCGTGGTGGTCAAGGACGCGGTGGCCCTGGCCGACCCCTTCACCTTCCTCGCCCTCCGCTTCTGTCTCGGGGCGGCGCTGCTCACCGCCGTCGCCTGGCGCGGGGTGCGGGGCGGCGCCCTGGTGCGGGCGGGAGCGGGCCTGGGGGTGCTGCTCTTCGTCGGCTTCGCCGCCCAGACGTCCGGGCTCCAGTACACCACGCCCGCGCGCAGCGCCTTCCTCACCGGGCTCTCGGTGCTGCTCGTGCCCTTCCTCTCCATCGCCTTCCACCGGCACCGGCCCTCTCCGGCCAGCCTTCTGGGGGTGGCGCTGGCGGTCGTCGGCCTGTGGGCGCTGGCCGGGGCGGAGCAGGCGCCGGATGCACCCCCCGCCCTGTGGAAGGGCGACGCGCTGACTCTCCTCTGCGCGCTGGCCTTTGCCCTCCACATCACTCTCATCGAGCGGATGGCCCGCACGCACCCCAACGCGCCGCTGGTCGCCGTTCAGCTCTGGACGGTGGCCCTGCTCTCGCTGGCCACGCTGGCCGTGCTCGGGCCGAGGCTCTCCTCCACGCCCGCGCTGTGGAGCGCGGTGCTCATCACCGGCGTGGGAGGCAGCGCGGTGGCGCTTCTCCTCCAGGCCTGGGCCCAGGCACGCACCACCGCGGTGCGGGCGGCGCTGGTCTATGCCCTGGAGCCGGTGTTCGCCGCCGCGTACTCGGTGGCGCTCGGGCGGGAGGAGCTCGGCCCCCGGGAGCTGGCGGGAGGCGGGCTGATCATCGTCGCCGTCCTCGTCTCGGAGCTCGGGCCCGCTGGCTGGGCCGGCCTGGCTCGCGTCCTGGGTGGGGAAGGGCGTGGGGCCGGGCGGGTATAGACTCCCCGGGACGAATGGCCGTCGAGCTGCGCCGGGAAGGGCTTCACCTGTCGGGCACGGCGCTCGCGCTCGACGCTCACCGGAGGGCGGAGCTGTCCTTCGTCAGCCACGCCCACGCCGACCACATCGCCCGGCACGAGCGGACCATCGCCACCGCGGCCACCCTCCGGCTCATGGCCCACCGCCTGGGCCCGGTCTCCGCTCCCCTGAGCGTCCCCTTCAACCGTCCCTTCGCGCTCGGTCCGCTCACCCTGGAGTTGCTCCCCGCCGGCCACATCCTCGGCTCGGCGCAGCTCAGGGTGACGCGCGCCGACGGGCGCCGGGTCGTCTACACCGGCGACCTGAACCTCGAGCCGGCGCTCACCGCCGAGCCGGCCCAGGTGGCCCACTGCGACACGCTGGTGCTGGAGAGCACCTTCGGCCATCCCCGCTACCGGTTCCCGGAACGCTCGGAGGTGCTCGGGCTGGTCGAGGCCTGGGTCCGCGCCGTCCTGGAGCGCGGGGCGACGCCCGTGCTGCTCGGCTACGCGCTGGGCAAGTCCCAGGAGGCGGTGGCGCACCTCACCCGGAAGGGCTTCAAGGTCCTGGCGCACGCCAGCATCTGTGACATCGCCACGCTCTACCGGGAGCTGGGGGTGGAGGTAGGGGAGGTGCGGCGCTTCGACGGGACCTGGCAGCCCGGGGAGGTGGCGGTGTTTCCGCCGCACGCCTGGCGCTTCCAGCGGCTGGTCCGGCCCCGGCCCCGCGAGACGGCGGTGCTCACCGGGTGGGCCCGGGACCGCGGGGCGGCTCGCCGGTACGGCGCCGACGTCGCCTTCCCGCTCTCCGACCACGCCGACTGCCGCGCCCTGGTCCAGTATGCGCGGGCCACCGGGGCCCGCGAGGTGGTCACCCACCACGGCTTCGCCCGCGAGCTGGCCAAGGAGCTCACCGCCGCCGGCCTCCAGGCCCGGGCGCTGGGCGAGCGGCAACAGCTGTCACTCTTCTAACGTAAGCTTCAGATGTGGAGAATGAGTGGGTACAGCCGCAGCCGACGGGCTCGTGGAAGCCCGCCGAGCGTCCCTTGCCCACCTTCGACGCGCGCCGTCGCCCGGTGTCCGCCAAGCGCGCGGCGGCGGCCATGCGCTCCGGCTCCCGGCTGGGGACCCCCAGCGTGCTCGGCGTCCTCGTCTTCCTCTTGGCCACCGCCGGAGCCGCGGTGGGGGTGGGCATCTTCCTCTTCGTCCAGCTCCGCGTGGCCGAGGCGGCCAGCGAACGGTCCGCGGCCCGCACCGCCGAGCTGGAGAGCGAGGCCCGGGCGCTGGGCACGAAGCTGGAGAACGTCGAGGCGCGGGAACGGAAGCTCGCCCGCAGCGTCGACGAGCTGACCGCCAAGCAGCGGGCGCGCGACACGGTGGTTGCCGAGCGGGCCGCGCTGCTGGACGTGCTCCAGACCCTCCTGTTGGCCCTCACCCGCTCCGGCGATGCCACGCTCCGGGATCAGCCGGACGCCCTGGAGGTCTTCCTCACCGAGCGGGCGCTCTTCCTCCCCGACACCTCTCGCCTCAGCACGCCCGGCGCGCGGCTCCTCCGCCGGATCGGTGACGGGCTTCAAGAGACCCGGTTCCGCGTCGAGGTCATCGGCCGGGCTCCGTCGCTCCTCACCGGCACGCTCGAGGAGGGGGCGGAGCTGGCGCGCCTCGCCGCCGAGCGGGCGGCCTGGGTGGGCGGCTTCCTCGTCCTCCGCGGCGGCCTCCCCGAGGACAGGGTCAGCGCCGGCGTCTACGGCGCGCTGGGGCTCGGGCGCCGCCCGCCCGAGCCGCCGGCCATCCGTCGCTCGGCCGTCGGGCTGCGCTTCCTGCCGCTGCCCGGCGAGCCGGAGCGGGCGGGGCGGACGCCCTCCGCCCTCCGTGCGCCGGACCGGCTCAAGCCTCCGGCGACTGGACGATGAGCTTCTCCTTGCCGCACACCGCACAGCGCAGGTGGATGAACAGGTCCCCCTCGCTGTCCTCGGGCACCGTTCCCGGAGGCACGCCGAGCTCGGCCTGAGCCAGCTCCGGGACACGCGCCGGGATGTCCTCGGAGTGGAGCGTCTCCAGGGTGAGCATCTCCCGGTCGTGGCACTCGCGGAACTCCGGACCCTGGAGCCAGGCCGGCTCCGTCCCGGGCGCCAGCCGGCTGAGCTGCTCGAGGTGGGTCGCTGCCTCGGCCAGGTAGGCCAGCCGGCGGAGCCGGGCCTCCTCGGGCAGCGCGGCGTAGGCGGAGAAGGCCTCGGTCAAGAGCGGCCGGCTCTCGCCCACCGAGAGCGCCACCAGGTCGAGCGCCGCCTCCGAGGCGTCCACCGCCTCCTCCCAGTTGTTCTCCGGCGTGAAGCCCGCCTCGAGGAGCGCGGAGAAGAGCTGGGTGGCGGCCAGCCGGCGGCGGACCTCGCCGTAGGCCTCGTCCAGGTCGCGCGGCAGGCGCAGCTCCCAGAGCGCCCCGGCCACCCGGGGGTCCACCGCGCCGGTCAGGTCGTCGACCTCCAGGTCGGTGCGGAGGGCGTTCTTCAGTGCCGCCGCGGCGGAGAAGCGGAAGAGCGGCTCCACTCCCACCTCGCGCAGGTACATCACCCCGAAGGCGGCATCCTTGCCTCCCATGCGCAGCGCCGCTTGGGCGCGCTTCACCCCCTCCGGGTCGGTCACCGGGCGGCTTCCCTCGAGCCGGGTCTTCACCGCCTCGCGGAGCAGTGCCTCCAGGCCGGTGCCCGGGGGAAGCCGCGGCGGCAGCGGCGGACGGAGCCCGGGCGTGTCCAGCACCCAGGGCGGCGGGTTGCCCTGCCGCTTGAGGCCGCGGAAGAGGAGGGTGCCGGGCGGATCCTGGGGCGAGAAGGGCGGCATCTCGTCCGCCGCGGAGAGGCTCAGCTCGTTCGCCTGGCGCTGCTCCCGGGTGAAGGAGGTGATGCCCTGCGCCGGCGGCGGCGGAGGCGGCGGGGCCTCGGTGCCGTCGAGCCCCACCACCCGGTCCATGTCCACGTCCTCGAACTCGAGGCCCTCCAGGCCCTGGGCCCCGGAGAAGTCGCAGCGGAGGAGCTTCAGGCGCTCGAAGGTTGCCCCCTCGAGGTTGGCCCCGCGGAAGTCGCAGTCTTGAAGCCGCCCCCCGTGGAAGTAGGCGCCGGAGAGGTCCGACTCGCGGAAGGTGACCTTGGAGAGGTCGCAGCGGTCCCACTCCGAGCCCACCAGCACCAGCCCGGAGAGGTCGGCATTGGCCGAGAAGAGATTCTCGAAGGTGGCGCCGGTGTGGTCGGTGCCCACCTTGCCCCCCTTGCGGAGCTTGTTCCACTCCGTGGAGCCGTTCTTGAGGAGGTCCTCGATGGTCATGGCCTTCGGCATATACCCTGGAGTTTAGCGGTGTGATTCCATGACCGCGCCCTAAATGATCGAGTTTCGCATCGACCGGGACCACGCCGGGGTGCGGCTGGACAAGGTGCTGCGTCAGCGCCTCCCGGCCGTGCCGGTGAGCCACCTGTTCAAGATGATCCGCACCAAGAAGGTGCGGGTGAACGGCAAGCGGGCGTCGGTCAGCCAGCCGCTGGCCGCGGGCGACGTGGTCACCCTCCGGGGCACCGAGGAGCGGCTCCTGGCGCCTGCGGCTGCGGGTCGCAGGCCCCCGGCCGTCGACTCGCGCGAGCTGCGCATCCTCCTCGAGGACGACTGGATGATGGCCGTGGACAAGCCCTCGGGCATGGCGGTGCATCCGGGGAGCGGCATCACCGGGGGGACGCTGGTGGACTACGTCCGTGCCCATCTCGGCTCCCGGGCGGTGCGCAACGGCTTCGCCGCCAGCCCCGCCCACCGGCTGGACCGGGACACCTCCGGCGTCATCCTCGTCGCCGTGCGCCGGCCGGCGATGGTGCACTTCACGGAGATGTTCACCACCGGTCGCGCGGTGAAGCGCTACCTGACCCTGGCCAAGGGGCGGATGCCGGGGCCCTCCGGCCGGATCGACCTTCCGCTCTCCGAGCACCAGCAGACGGCGGCATCGCGGGCGCGTCGGGGAGTGAACATGCAGGAGGCGGCGACGCGCTGGCAGGTGCTTCGCCAGGGAGGGGAGGCGGCGCTCCTGGCCTGCACCCTGGAGACCGGCCGGACGCATCAGATCCGCCGGCACCTGGCGGCCATCGGCCACCCGGTGGCGGGCGACAAGAAGTACGGCGACTTCGCCTTCAACCGCGAGGCACGCGCGCGGTGGGGGCTGAAGCGGCTCTTCCTGCACGCCGCTGGCATCGAGTTCCCCCATCCGGCGGACGGGCGGAGGGTCCGCCTCGAGTCGCCGCTCCCCGACGAGCTCCGCGCCGTGCTCGAGCGGGCGGGTATCGAGCCTGGGCCGCCAGGCGCCGCGGCCGGAGCGCATTCGCGGTAAGGTTGCCCCTCGCCCTCGTTCCATGCGCGAACCCGCCTCGCCCGAGCTGCCCCAAGAGGAGAGCCGCCCGCCGACCCGGCTGGTGCTGGTGGAGACGCCTCCGCCGCCCCGGACCCGCCGGCGGCGCATCCTCATCGCCCTGGGCAAGGTGTTCGGCTTCCTGGCCCTGACCGGGTTCACCGGGATCACCGCCGCGACGCTGGTCCTCTACTACCGCTTCTCGGAGGGGCTGCCGGAGATCCCCCGGGTGTCGGCGTACGCCCCGCCCGTCCTGAGCGAGGTGTTCACCGACGACCAGGTGCTGGCCGGCGAGTTCTACGCCGAGCGCCGCAAGGTCGTTCCCTACGAGCGAATCCCCAAGCGCCTGGTGCAGGCCTTCATCGCCTCCGAGGACGCGGCCTTCTTCGACCACTTCGGGCTCGACCCGTGGGGCACCGCGCGCGCCCTGTTCAAGACCGTGGTCCGCAAGGCGTCCGGCTCGGGGAGCATCCAGGGGGGCTCCACCCTCACCCAGCAGACGGCCAAGGCGCTCCTCGTCTCGGCCGAGGGCTTCGAGAAGGGCACCCGTCGCACCGGACGCGAGGGCGTGGTGCGGAAGATCCGCGAGGCGATCCTCGCCCGCCGGCTGGAGTCGTCGCTGAGCAAGGAGGAGATCCTCTACCTCTACCTGAACAACGTGTACCTCGGGCACCACGCCTACGGCGTCCAGGCCGCGGCCGAGAACTACTACCGCAAGGACGTGCGCGACCTGACCCTGGCCGAGATGGCTCTCATCGCCGGCCTCCCCCAGGCGCCGAGCCGCTACTCGCCGTTCATGAATCCCAGGGAGGCCAAGAGCCGCCGCGCCTACGTGCTGCGCCGCATGCGCGAGGAGGGGATGATCTCCCGCGAGGAGCACGACTCGGCCAACGCCGAGGAGATCCACGTCTACCCGGTGGAGGACGTGTTCCACGAGTTCGCCCCCTACTTCGTGGAGCAGGTCCGGAAGGACGTGGTGCAGCGCTACGGCAACCCGGCGCTTCTCACCGGGGGCCTCAGGATCTTCACCACCATGGACTCCGAGCGGCAGCGCGCCGCCCAGGACGCCATGCTCGGCGGGCTCCTCGCCGTGGACAAGCGCCAGGGGTTCCGCGGCCCGGTCACCACCCTCGACTCTCCGGAGCAGCGCAGGGCGTTCATCCTCCGGAGCACGGCCGCGCTCGGGGGCGCCGCGCTCGTCGAGGGCGTGTACTACGTGGGGCTGGTCACCGCGGTGAACGACGACGGCACGATGGCCACCGTCCAGGTCGGTCCGCACCAGGCCCAGCTCCCGCTGCTCGGCATGCGCTGGGCGCGCAAGGTGAACCCGGAGGCCTACTACCCGGGGGCGATGATCAACTCGATGAAGCGGGTCCTGAAGGCCGGCGACGTCATCGTCGTGCGGGCGGTGAAGAAGAAGGACCTCTGGGACGACAAGGAGCAGCTGGACAAGAAGCTGGCCGATCGGCTGCCCGAGGACCGCCTCTACCTCCGCCTGGAGCAGGAGCCCGAGCTGCAGGGAGCCCTGGTCTCCATCGACCCCTGGCGCCAATATCTCGTAGCCATGGTCGGCGGGTATGACTTCGACGCCAACGAGTACAACCGCGCCTTCCAGGCCTGCCGCCAGCCCGGCTCGAGCTTCAAGCCGGTGGTCTACTCCGCGGCCATCGAGCAGCTCGGCTGGACCGAGGCCCAGACCATCGTCGACAGCCCGATCGTGGAGAACGACCCCGAACATCAAGTTCGCTGGAAGCCGGAGAACTACACCGAGGACTTCCACGGCGACGTGCTCCTGCGCACCGCCCTGGTGAACTCGATGAACATCCCGGCGGTGAAGACCTTCGTCGCCGTGGGCATCGAGCCGATGGCCGCCTGGGCGAAGAAGCTCGGCCTCTCCACCCCGATGAACCGCGACTTCTCCGCTGCACTGGGCAGCTCCTGTGTCTACCCCTTCGAGCTGGCCCAGGTGTACGCCACCTTCGCCCGGCTGGGGAACAAGCGCCCCACCTACTTCATCCGCCGCATCGAGGACCGCTACGGCCGCACCCTCGAGGACCACACCGCCTACGACGACCCCTGGGCCAGCCTCACCGACCGCATCGCCGCCGGATACGCCCGGCTCTACGAGCCGGGGGAGCAGGTGATGACCCAGGAGACGGCCTACATCCTCACCGACCTGCTCCGGGGGGTGGTGCGCGAGGGAACCGGCGCGCCCGCTCAGCGCGTGGGCAAGCCGGCCGCCGGAAAGACGGGCACCACCAACGACTCCTTCGACGCCTGGTTCGTCGGCTTCACCAAGGACCTGGTCGGGCTGGCCTGGGTGGGCTACGACCTGAACCCGCACCCGCTCTCGCGCTTCGAGACCGGCGGGCGCGCTGCGCTTCCCATCTGGGTGAGCTACATGCAGCGCGCGGTGGAGGGGCGCCCCGAGCCGGAGTTCTCACCGCCCGAGGGGCTGGAGCTGGAGAAGCAGACGGTGGACACCCACACCGGGAAGCTGGCCTCGAGCGCGAGCAAGAACGCGGCGGTGATGTGGTTCAAGAAGGGCACCGCCCCTTCGGAGGTCACCCAGGACAAGAAGGTGGTCGACCCGAACCAGTTCATGCAGGTGCCCAATTGACCCTGCGCGCGGCGGCCGCCCTTCCGCTCCTGGTCCTCGCCGGCTGCGCCTCGGTCAGCAGCCACGAGAGCGGCCTCTGTCCGGAGTCGGCATCCCTGAAGTGCATGTCCGCACCGGAGTGCTCGATGGACAAGGCGCGCGGCTGCAAGGTCTGCCAGTGCAGCCAGCCGATCTACAACCCGATCGCGCCCGACCAGCGGCTGACTCCCAAGTAGCAGTCTAGCCCTCGTGGGGGTGGTGGTGGCCGGTCGTGGCCGGGCCGCCTGGCGTCGGGTCCACGCTCCCCCAATACGGCACGAGCGCGGCGAGCAGCGCTACTGCGAGGAGGGCAAAGATCGCCCGGAACGCCTCCGGAGGATGGTGCCCGGGCATGCCGCCGAACCGGTCGACCACCACGCCGCTCAGCGTCGGGAGGGCGAAGGCGATGACCATGGCCAGAACGTTGAGCAGGCTCACGCCCTCGACGGCGACAGGGCCGGGCAGGACCGCCTTAGCCTGGGCCAGCACCAGGGGCGCGAAGGACGTCGTAAGCCCCAGTGCGGCCAGCCAGGCCACCACCGTCCACCTGGGAAGGGGGACGAGCGCAGCCAGCAGCAGCAATGCGGCGGTGAGCAGCGCTCCGATGCGCACCGGCAACCGGTGGCCGCCGGCGAGGCGGGCCAGGGAGCCCCAGAGGATGGCGCCCGCGGCGAAGGTCACGCCCATCGGCAAGAGGGCGGCGCCCCGGGCGACCAGGCCGAGCTGGTAGACATTGCTCAGCCAGGGCCCTCCCCAGGCCCCGAGCAGGGTGATGCCCACCGCCACGCTCGTTCCGTAGAGGGCCGGCAACCTCAAGAAAGCCCCCATCCGGAAGAGCGCGGCGAAGCCGGACCGGATGTCGGACCAGGACTGGCGCTTCGCGTCCCGCTCCGCACGGCGCCGGAGCATGCCCAGCGCCAGGCCGGCGGCCAGCGCCGCGCACGCCGCGGCCAGCCCGACGAAGGTCCCCCGCCAGCCCATGCGGTCGACGACGAAGGCCAGCGGCGCGGTGGCGAGCATCGTCCCCAGGCGCCCGGTGGCGAGCTGCGCCCCCGAGGCCATGGCGAAGCGTTCCGGAGGAACGAGGGACATGAGGATGGTCATCGAGCCGACGAAGAAGGGCGAGGCGCCGAGCCCGAGGACCGCCCGGGCGGCGAGGAGCTCCGGGTAGGTCTGGCCTGCCGAGAAGAACATGGTCCCGAGGCCCATCAGGACCGCGCCGCCGCAGAGCACCGGGGCCGCTCCGGCCCGGGCGATGACGATGGAGGCCGGAATCTGCGCCGCGGCGTAGGCGAGGAAGAAGGCCCCGGACATGACGCCGGTCTGGGTTGCGGTGAGGTGGAAGGCCTCCTCCAGGTCGGAGGCGATGACCCCCACCGAGTTCCGGAGGATCCGGGTGAGCAGGTAGGCGCCGGCGACGGTTCCCACTGCGAGCACCGTGGCGAGACGTTGCGAGCGGATGGCCTGCCTCCCTTCGTGTCGCCTCAGCGCCGGGTGGCGCGCGCCACCAGCCGCGAGGGGAGGATCCGCGCCAGGCGCGTCAGCCAGGCCATCTGCCAGGGGAATGCGTACTCGGCGTCGCCCCGGAGGATGGCCCGTCCCATCCGGTCCGCGCCGTCGGCGGTCTCGAGCAGGAAGGGCATCGGGAAGCGGTTGCCCTCGGTGAGCTCGCTCTTCACGAAGCCGGGGTGGATGCAGGTGACGCGCACGCCCACCGGCGCGAGGTCCAGCCGGAGACCGGCGCAGAAGCCGTGGAGGTAGAGCTTGCTCGAGGAATAGACGGCGAACCTCGGGACGGCAACCCAGGCGGCCAGGGAGGAGATGGCGACCAGGTGGCCCCGCTTCCGCTCGGCCATCCGCGGTGCCAGCGCCGCCAGGGTGGCCGTGGCGCCGAGCACGTTCACCCGCAGCATCCTCTCCAGGGCCGGCCACTCCGCCCGCTGGGAGTTGAGCATCCCGCCCACGCCGGCATTGGCCACCACCAGGTCGATGCCCCCCGGAGCGCCGTCATCCAGCGCGCGGAGCCGCTCGGCGACCTTGTCGAAATCGGCCACGTCGAGACGGACGGGAACCACCGAGCCCGGTCCGCCCGCTGCCTCGCCGGCCAGCGCGGCCAGCCGGTCCTCCCGGCGCGCCGCCGCATAGACCCGCGCCCCCCGCGCCGCGAACCACAGCGCCAGCGCCCGCCCCAGCCCGCTGGAGGCTCCGGTGATGACCACGTTGGCGTAGGGGTGCGTCATTTCGTGGCCAGGGCGGACATCGGGCTGTAGCGGATCTCGGCGCCGGGCAGCCCGGGAAGCTCGCGGGACCGGGCGGCCGCCGCCTGGAGGAGCCCGGCCTGCTCGGGCCCGAGGGCCTCGTCGAGGCTGTCGTAGATCTCGGCCAGCTCCTCCGAGGTGGAGCGCAGCGTCTCCGGGTCGGAGGCGTTCCCGACGATGTCCACCGGGCGCACCCTCACCGAGGAGAAGCCGGCGGCGCGGAGCAGCCCGTCCAGCTTCTGGCCGACGTACGGGTCACCGCCGGCGGCGATCTGCGCGCGGTTGAGGGCCTGGAGCGCCACCTCCACCTCGGGCACGGGCGGCGTGAGGCGCAGCGTGGTGTTGTTCACCTCGAGGAAGAAGCACTGGCCGCCCGGCACCAGGATGCGGTGCACCTCGCGCAGCACGGAGGCCACGTCCGGGATGTGCTCCAGCACCCAGGTCCCGTGAACCCGGTCGAAGCTCGCCTCCGGGAAGGGCATCCGCGCCGCATCGGCCTGCACGTAGTGCGCGACCGGGTGGAGCGCGCGCGCCTGCCGGAGTTGCGGCGCCATGACATCGAGCCCCCACAGGTCGATGCCCGGGTGCCGGCGCGCCAGCACCGCGGCCATGGCGCCGACCCCGGTGCCCAGGTCGAGGACGCGCATCCCGGGCGAGGCGGTGAAGTCGGTCAGCATCCGCGGGGCCACCCAGACCAGGGCCTGCTTGCTCAGCCGCGCGACCTCCCGGAGGTCGGTGCCGCCGTGGATGTAGTCCGCCATCCGCCCCCCAGCCTCACAGCCTCGGCCAGAAGGGACGCAGCGCCTGGCGGCTGGCCTGGATGGCATGGCTCGCGTCGTGGCTCACCCCTTTGGGGAAGCGGTCCGTGGCCCCGGTAAGCACTTCCAGGCAGGCGTGGACGCTGCGGGGAAGCCCGGCCAGCGAGTAGCCGCCCTCGAGCACCAGGACCAGCCGGCCGCCGGCGGTCTCCTCGGCCAGCTGTTTCACCAGGCTGCACATCGCCGCGAAGCCGCGCTCGGTGCAGAGCATCCCGCCGAGCGGGTCATCCTCGTGGGGGTCGAACCCGGCGGAGACGATGATCAGCCCCGGCTCGAATGCGGCGGCCAGGGGAAGGAAGAGGTCGTGGAAGACGGCGCCGAAGTCGGCGTCGGTCCGGCCGCCGGGGAGCCCGCAGTTGACGGTGAAGCCGGCACCGGGGCCCTCGCCCACCTCCGCCGGGGCGCCGGTGCCCGGGTAGAAGGGGAACTGGTGCACCGACTGGTACATGACGTCGGAGCGTCGCCAGAAGGCGGCCTGCGTCCCGTTGCCGTGGTGCACGTCCCAGTCCAGGACCAGCACCCGCTCCACCCCCGCGTCGCGCGCCGCCTCGGCGGCGATGGCGGCGTTGTTCAAGAGGCAGAAGCCCATCATCTCGTTCGGCTCGGCGTGGTGGCCGGGAGGCCGCACCAGGGCGAAGGAATTCCTGGCCCTTCCCTCGAGCACCGCCTCGGTGGCCGTCACCGCCGCCCCCGCCGCCAGCAGCGCGGCTTCGTAGCTCCTGGGCGAGACGCGGGTGTCGGCATCGAGGATGACGTGCTTCCCGGCGGTGGCCGCCAGTCGCTCCACCAGATCCGAGCCGTGGACGCGGGCCACCTCCAGGTCCGTCGCCGGCCGGGGCCGAACCAGCTCCGAGCCGGCCACCGGCTGGTCGCGAAGCATGGCCAGCACCCGCTGCAGCCGGGCCGGCGATTCCGGATGGCCGCGACCCGGGTCGTGCTCGAGGAAGAGCGGGTCGGAGACGACGAGGGTGGGGGCCGATGTGGACATCCCGTCCACCACTCTACGACGAGCGAGGGCGGCCGTCGTTCCCCCGCCGGTGACCCCTTGGCCTATGCTCGCTGCCTGGCTCCCCGTGCCGCGACGACTGCGCCACCTCGGTCTGCGCACCGCCATCTTCGGCAGCTTCGGGCTGGCGCTGCTGCTTCTCCTCGTCGTGGCCTGGCTGATCATGCGCCAGCAAGTCCTTCGCCGGGTGAGCGACAGGGCGGAGGGTGACGCCCGGGCGCTGGCCCAGCGGTGCGCCGGGGCGCTGGCCGAGGGCGAGGCCCCGGAGCGGGTGCTCGCCCGGGCACCGGCCTCCGATCCGTCGGTGGTGGGAGCGGTCCTGGTCGGCGAGGGAGGCGAGGTCCTGGCCACCGGCACCGACGTGCTGGACTGGCCTTCCATCGTCGCCGGCTGGGCGCTGGCCGGGCGGCCGGCCCGCCACGCTCTCCCCGGAGACCGGATCCTGCTCGGCCAGCCCGCCGGGCCGCCGGGGGCGAGCCTGCTCCTGGTCGTGGACGAGCAGCTCCTGGTCGACGTCCAGGCTGGGCTCTGGTCCGGCCTCGGGCTCTCGGTGCTGGCCGGCTTCCTGGTCTTCGCCACCGCCTTCGTCCTCCTCAGCCGCGTGCTGCTCGACCAGCCCCTGGGCCGGATGAGGGCCATGGCCCAGCGCCTGGCCGAGTCCGACCTCACCGAGGGGCTGGCCGAGCACGGTCCGGACGCGCTGGGCAAGCTGGCTGGCGCCCTGGACCAGCTGGCCCTCGGCCTGCGCGAGACCATCGGACGCGCCCGGGGTGTGGCCGAGGCGCTCGGGCTGGCCACCGAGCAGCTCTCGCGCTCTGGAGGCACGGTCAGCGGGGGGGCGGCCACCGTCATCCAGCGGGTGGAGGAGGCCCGGGGGGTGATCGGCGAGCTGCTCGCCTCGCTCCGCGGGCTGGCCGAGCAGGTGGACGTGCTCGGCCGCGGTGCCGAGGAGGGGACGGCCACCGCTGCGCAGATGGCCACCACCAACGCCGAGATGAAGCTGGTCGTCGAGCAGCTCGGCGCCGCGGTGGGTGACACCAGCGGGGCCATCGGGGAGATCACCCGGAGCATCCGGGACGTCGCCCGAGCGGTGGGCGAGCTGCACCGCTCCGCCGACGAGACCTCCACCACCATCCAGCAGATGGACGTCTCCATCGGGCAGGTGGAGACCAACGCCAACGAGACGGCCCGCCTCTCCGAGCAGGTGGTCCAGGACTCGGCCACCGCCGGCGAGGCGCTGCTCAAGACCCTGGCCGGCATCGACCGCATGCGCGGCAGCAGCCACGAGGCGCTCCAGGTCATCGAGACGCTCGGCCGCCGCACCTCGGAGATCGGCAACATCCTCGACGTCATCGACGACGTCGCCGAGCAGACCAACCTCCTGGCCCTCAACGCGGCGATCATCGCCGCCCAGGCGGGAGAGCAGGGGAAGGGGTTCGGGGTGGTGGCCGAGGAGATCAAGGAGCTGGCCGAGCGGACCGGTGCCTCGACCAAGGAGATCTCCGACCTCATCGCCGCGGTCCAGGCGGAGAGCCAGAACGCGCGCGCGGCGGTGGAGCAGGGGTTCCGCACCGTGGAGCAGGGCGTGGAGCTGGGCCGGGAGGCGGAGGGGGCGCTGCGGAAGATCTCCGCCTCGGCGAGCCGGAGCACGCTGATGGTGAAGGCCATCGCCCGGGCCACCGTGGAGCAGGCCCGGAGCAGCAAGTCGGTGACCGCGGCCGTGCAGCGCATCGCCGAGGCGGCGGAGCAGGTGAACCGGGCCACCGCCGAGCAGGAGCGCGGATCGGAGCGGATGACCAACGGCGCGGAGCGGATGCTCGCCGCCACCTCGCAGGTCGAGCACGCCACCGAGGCCCAGGTGGAGCGCGGCCGGCAGATCAGCCGCCTCCTGTCCAGCATCCGGGAGATGGCCGGGGCGGTGAGCCGCGCCCGCGGAGCGCAGTCCGCCGCCTCCGAGCGGGTGCTCTCCGCGGTGGATGCCATCCAGACGGTGGCCGACGTCCAGGCGCGGAGCGTGCGTCAGCTGGAGAGTGTCATCGAGGACCTCCAGAAGCAGGCGGCCGTCCTTCGCACGGAGGTGGAGCGCTTCAAGCTCTGAGCCGCCCGGGAATGGCGCCGCCGGCGAAGAAGGTTTAAGAGCGTCCCCTGAGAGCCCATGTTCAACCTCGGCGCCGGAGAGATTGCCGTCATCTGCGTGGTGGCCCTGCTGCTCCTCGGGCCCGAGCGCCTGCCCGAGCTCGCCCGCGGCCTGGGCCGCTTCTTCCGCGAGTTCCGGAAGCAGACCGACGAGGTGCGCGGGATGGTGGAGCGCGAGTTCTACCGGATGGACCAGGACGTGCTCGGGGAAGGCGGCAAGCCCGAGGCGGCGCCCCAGCCGCCCTCCCGCTCGCGGTTCGTGTCGCCGACCATCCAGGAGGCCATCGACCAGGAGCCGCGCGTCCTCCCCCAGCCCACCTTCCCTGCCTTCCCCGCCCCGGAGGGTGTGGTGCCCTCCCGTCCGCCCGAGCCCGAGGCAGAGGCGGTGGCCAGCTCCGAGCCGGCCGGCGACGCTCCGCCCGGCGCCGACGCCCCGGCGCCGGCCCCTCCCCAGCCCGATGCGCCCCGCGGCCGCGACGCCTGAGGAGGAAGGGACCCGCCTGAGCCTCGCCGAGCATCTGGGCGAGCTCCGGAGACGGCTCCTTCGCTGCACGGTGGCCGTGCTCGTCCTCGGCGTCCTCGGCCTGGTCTTCGCCCGGCCCATCTTCGGCGCGCTGATGCGGCCGGTGCTGCAGGCGCTGCCCTCCGGTCAGCAGAGCCTGATCTACACCTCCGGCATCGAGGAGCTGAACGTGCTGATGAAGGTCGGCCTCTACGCCGGCCTGTTCCTCAGCACGCCGGTCATCCTCTGGCAGCTGTGGGGCTTCGTCGCGCCTGGGCTCTACCCGTCGGAGCGGCGCTACGCCGCGCCCTTCGTCCTGGTCGGGTCGCTGGCCTTCCTGGCCGGCGCCTCGTTCTGCTACTTCGTCCTCCTGCCGACGATGTTCCGCTTCCTGCTCACCGGCGAGTCGGCGCCGGTCCAGGTCCGCGTGGAGCGCATCCAGGCGCGGGAGGCGGAGGTGCTGCGCCTGGTCCGGCTCGGGGAGTTCCAACAGGCCGCCGAGCTGGCCGGCACCGCGGTCACCGCCCTCACCGCCGGCGGCGACGGCCAGGTCACGGCCAGCGAGTCGCGCGCCGCGGCCAGCCCGGTCGAGCGGCAGGCCCGCTTCGACGCCCTGGGGCGCCTGCTCGACTCCGTCCGGGAGGGGCTGGGGCCCTCCGGAGCCCCCGCGCTGCGCAAGGCCATGGATCGCCGCCTGGCGGCGCTCGACGCGCTGCAGTCCGGCCAGGCCGCCGCCGCGGACGACGCCATCGAGGAGACGGCCACCCTGGTCGCCGGCGCCGCCGGCGCCGAGGGAGGCGAGGTGGCCCGCGTGTGGCGCATGCAGCGGGCCGCCGGCTCCGGTCAGCAGCAGCTCGCCTCCGAGGCCTGGACGCGCCCCCTGCTCACCATGAGCGAGCAGCTCTCGCTGGTGCTGCTCCTCCTTCTCGCCCTGGGCATCATCTTCGAGCTTCCGCTGGTGATGGCCCTCCTCGCCGCACTGGGGATCGTCAAGGCGCGCTTCCTGATGAAGTACCAGCGGCACGCCATCGTGGTGTGCATCATCGCCGCGGCGATCATCACCCCCACCGGCGACGCGGTGAACCTGGCCCTCATGTCCGGGCCGCCGCGGAGACCGCCCTCACCCCCACCGGTTGACGCGCCGGAGCAGCGAGGCCAGGACGGCGGCCAGGAGCAGCGGAGCCGGTCCGCCTCCGGTCGTGGTGCACCCGCTGCCCGAGGAGGCGAGGGGAACCGAGGAGCGGGACTGGAGGACGTCGCCCGTGCCGGCGGTGGAGGTGGTCAGCGAGGCGGAGACGACGAACGGGCTCTCCGCCGGCTTGGGGATGGAGAGGGTCACCACCGTCAGCTTCACGTCGCCGGAGGCCACCGTGCCCAGGCTGCAGGGGAAGACGCCGGTGGCGCACGCTCCAGCCGTGGAGAGGACGCTCGCGCCGGCGGGAAGCGCGAGGTCGAGCATCACGTCGCCGGCCGGGTCCGAGCGCCGGTTCACCACCGTCACCAGATAGGAGGCGTTCGCCCCCGGGGTGACCGACGGGTCGAGCGCCTTGGCCACGGCCAGGGAGAGGCCCTGCACCACCGACCAGCCGAGGTCGGCCATGGTCGCCGGCGTGAGGTCCAGGTCCTGGCGGAAGTTGTGCAGGATGCGCGGCTCCATGAGCAGGGCCGGGTAGGCGGTGGTGTCGAAGTGCGAGACAGACGAGGCGTTGACCACCGTGGCCGGGGTGTAGAGCAGCACCCGGTTGCCCGACGCGTCGGTGCCGCCGCGGGTGCTCGAGCTGCCGAAGGCCGCGTTCACCGTCCCGCCGTCGAGCTGACCCTGGATGGCGGTGGCCGTCTCGAGGGTGACGAAGCCCACCGGGATGGAGAGCGGCGGCGTCCCGGTGGGGGTGATCAGCCCGGCTGCCGGCTGGTTGTTGAAGAGGATGACCCCGGCTGCCCCGGCATCCTGGGCCCGGTTGGCCTTGTCCCAGAAGCGGCACACCCCTCCCGTGGCATCGGTCCCCCCGCGCTCGATGAGCACCACCTTGCCGGCGACGTCGGGGCCGTTGGTCAGCGCGCTGCACCCGTCGAGCGGAACCGCGGCGACGACGGCGCCGCCCCCGGCGAAGGGGGCGCTGAAGTCGGCCGGGGCGAAGGCCACCGGGTTCTGGAGCCCCACCACGTCCACGCTGAGCCGGGGGAGGTAGCTGAGGAAGCGGGGGACGTCGGTGGCCATCGCCGGGCCGGCCAGGGCCAGCCCGCTGACCGAGGTGGCCAGGAGCTTGCGTGCGGCGTCGGTCTCGCCTTCCCACGTCCGGCCGGCGGCCACGTCCCAGGCATGGAAGTCGAAGATCGCCGGCGGGTCGCTGCCGAAGCTCCCGGTGGGAGCGTCGACGAAGGAGATGAAGCCCAGACCGTGCCCGAACTCGTGGAGGAGCACCGACACCAGGTCGTCCTGGGAGGACGACTCCCTCCCGTCCAGGCCGTAATACCAGCTCTGGTTGTCCAGGCAGCCCTGGGTCCCGATGCTGGCGTTGAAGCGGGCGACGATCTGCGCCCCACCGGAGGTCAGGTCGGCGCCGCGGAGGGCGTTGGCCAGGGCCACCGGATAGGCGGCGCCGGGGACCGGATACTCCCCGCCCGAGGCGTAGGAGGCGAGCCGGGCATAGCCGACGATGCCGTTGGTGCTGGTGCAGGTGAGCCGCGAATCGTCGGCCACGGTGACGAAGGCGCTGTCGATGAGGATGGGGATGTCGCTCTTCAGCGTCGCCCCCCAGATGGTGGCCGCGTATTGGAAGGCGATCAGCGCCTGCTGACCCCGGGTGGTCCCGAAGTTGAGGCCCACCGGCGGCACCACCGTCGGGTCGTTGAAGCCCTTGCCGGAGTCGTTCCGGTTCAGGATGCGGATGTCCGCCCCCCAGCCGCGCGCCGGAGCGAGGGCGAGCGCCGCCGCGAGGGCGAGGAGGACCGCGTGGTGGAGGGCAAGACGCACGGCGGGAGCTTAGGAGTTGGCCCGGGCCCATCGCCGGCGGCGGAGGAGGGCCAGCGCCACGGCAGCCATCCCCAGCGCCGTGACCGGCTCACCGGTGGCGCTGCAGCCGCTCTTGCCTGCCGGGGCGGTCGCGGTGGATGCGGTGGCCGAGGCGGTGTTGTTCGCCGGGTTGGGATCCGGCGTGGCCGACGTCACCGTGGCGCTGACGGTCACCTCGCCGCTGAACCCGGCCGGGACGGCCACCGCCGAGCTCAGGCTCTGGCTGGCGTTGGGGCCGAGCGTGGCGAAGGTGCAATTGCCTGCGACGCAGCCTCCGCCGCCCCCGCTCACCTGGATCCCCGTCGCGCCCGCGGTGGCCTCCCGCGAGACGGTCACCCCGGTGGCCGTCCCCGGGCCGGCGTTGGTGACGGTGACGGTGAAGGTGGCGGACGCGCCCGCGCTGACCTGCGACGGGCCGGTGACGGTGACCTGGAGGTCTCCTCCGCTGGCCACCGGCGTGCTGACCGTGGCGCTGAGGTTGTCCTCGGCGTCGGGCGACGCCGGGGTGAGGCTGGCCGTCACGGGGAAGGGGTCCGAGGGGCTCCCGGGAACGCGGACCGTGGCCACGACCAGCTTCACCGCCCCTTGCTCCATCGAGCCGAGCGCACAGGGAAAGCCGGTGCATGCGCCCTCCGCCGAGACCACGCTCCCCCCGGCGGAGAAGGACAGGTCGAGCGTCACGCCGGCCACCGCCGTCGCCCGGCGGTTGAGGACGGCGATGATGTAGCGCGCATTCCCTCCCAGCGGCACGGTCGGCTCGAGCGCCTTGACCACCGACACGCTCAGCCCCCGCACCACCGACCAGCCCAGGTCGGCCATCACCTCTGGGGTGAAGTCCATGTCCAGCCGCATGTCGGACTCGATGAACGGCTCCATGAGCAGCGCCTGCGGGTAGCTGGCATCGTTCCAGTGCGACACCGACGAGGCCGGCACGACCGTGGTCGGCGTGTAGAGCAGAACACGGGTCTGGGTCGGGTCCGTGTTCGAGCGTTGGCTGGAGACGGTGAAGTCGGCGTCGACCGGACCAGCCGTGACTTGGGCCTGCAGCGTCTGCCCATCGGTCTGACTCACGAAAACGGCCGGGATGGCGATCGCCGGGGATCCAGCCATCCGGACGTAAGGCGGGCTGGCGACGTTGTTGAAGATGATCACCCCGATGGCGCCGGCGGCAGCAGCGCGGCTGCTCTTGGCGATGAAGGTGCAGCTCCCATTCGGGTCCGAAGGGTCGGTTCCGCCGCGCACGATGACCGCGACCGTGCCGGTGAGCGACCCTGCGGCGAGGTCGGTGCAGGCATCGAGTGGGCTGGCGAGGGCCAGCGGACCGGAGCCGGTGAGAGGACCCGAGAACTCGCCGGGCACGAATTGCAGGGCAACCGCAGCCGCCCCCTGAGCCGTGACCAGCAGCTCGGGCGCATAGCCGAGCCAAAGCGGGATAGCCGCCCGGACGGCCTCGCCGTCGAAACCGAGGGCCGCGGGCATCTTGGCCAGTGTCTCCCGCGCTGTCACGCTCTCGTTTGCCCACGAGGTACCTGCGTCCACATCGAAGAGGTGGAAGTCGAAGATGCTCGGCGGATTGCCGCTCAGGTCGCCGGTGGTCGGCGTGACGAAGCTGACGTAGCCGAGCCCGTGCCCCAGCTCGTGGAGCACGGTGTTGACCATGCTCACCTGGCTTCCCCCATCGACCTCGCCCTCGAGGGCGAAGGACCAGCTGAGCTGCGGGCAAGCCGCCGTACCGAGGTCCCCGTTGAAGCGGGCCAGGATGTGCGCCTTGCCGGGGGTCTCGTCCAGCCCCGTGAGCGCGTTGGCCAGGGCTACCACGTAGCCTGCCTGGGGATTGGGGAAGGTCGGAGCCGTTTCGTAGGCGGCGAGGCGCGCATACCCGAGGACCGCACCCTCTGAAGTACAGGCGAAACGCGAATCATCGGTGGCGGAGATGAAGGCGCTGTCGACGACGATCGGCACTGAGCTCTGAACCGTCGCCCCCCAGATGCAGGCGGCGGTCTGAAACACGATGAGCGCTTGGTCCCCGCGCGTGGTCCCGAAGTTCAGCCCCGTCGGGTTGGCAGATGTGGCGTCGTTGAACCCCTCGCCGGGGTTGTTGTTGTTCTGGATCTGGAGCTCCGCGGCCGCAGCGGCGGTGCCGAGCAGCACGAGCAGCCCTGCGGCGGACGTCAGGCCGGCCCGGGTCACCGGTCCGCCCTCGGTGCCGAGGCTGCCTCCGAGGTTCCCTCGAGGAACGCCCGGGCGTCCTCGGCCGAGTCGACGCACCGGGTGCTCACCGTTCCGTCGGGGTTGGCGCGGGCGATGACCACCTCGGCGTGGCCGTCACGGATGCGGACCAGGCGCGAGCCGGGGAGGCTGCCCTCCACCACCTCGCGTCCCTCGGGCGACCGGGAGCCGAGCTGGCCGACCGCCTCCGGGACATCCATGGGCTTGGCCAGCGCCGCCGACCGGGGCGGGGCCTTGGCGGCGGGTGCATCGGGAGGCTGGGCGGCACACCCTGCGGCGAGGAGGGCGAGGAGCACGGGCGAGATGAACGGGGAGCGCGGGGTGAGCATGGGCAAGGGCTTCTCATAGACCAACCCGTGGCGAGGCGTCTGCTCCCCGGGGGGGAGCCCCTGGGCGGACCTGGGGTTGCGTGCCACGCATTGCGTCGAGAGTGTGTTACTGATGACCCCATGGGTGACGGTGTGGACAGGGGCGCCCGCGAGCGGGCCAAGGCCATCGCCGAGCAGCACCGGGCCGAGCGGCGGCAGCGGAAGCGCCGCTGTGTCCTCTGCGGCGTCGAGGAGTCGGAGCGAACGCCGCTCGGACCCCACCCGGACGGCATCGGTCCGGCCTGCCGCGAGGAGGCGGCCTGCATGGCGCGGCGGGCGAGCCGCTGATCCACCCTCACCGGAAGCGGCCGGTGTCGTTGCTGACCGCCGGCCTTTGCACGAAGATGGTTGCTCGATGGGCGGGTTGGCGTTCACGGGGGTCAAGGTGTTCTCCACCACACTCGCGCGGGATCGCGAGACGATGGGCGAGGCCATCACCCGCTGGATCCGGGAGAACCCCAACGCGGAGATCGTCGACAAGGTGGTGACCCAGAGCTCCGACAAGGAGTTCCACTGCCTGACCATCACCCTCTTCTACCGGACCCGCGGCTAGCCGAGCGTTGCGGAAGGCTTGCGCCGGCGCTCCGGCCTCGTCACTCTTGGTCACACCCATGCGGCCCCGCACCCGAGGAAGCTTTGCCCCCTTCACCGGCGTTCGCAGCGCGGCGGTCCGGCTTGCCATTGGCCTCCTCATCGGCTCGGTCGTCTTCGCGCTCGGCCGCGGGGGGCTGGGCTCGGCGCTCCTGCTTTCCCCGGCCGAGGTCCTCGGGCGCCTCTGGCTCTGGCAGCCGCTGACCTACGGCTTCGTCGAGGCCAGCCCGGTGGGCGTCATTTTCGGGGCGCTCGTGCTCTGGCAGATCGGCGGAGCGCTGGAGCAGAGCTGGGGTCCGCGCCGCATGGTGACCTTCGCCCTGGTGACCACCGCGCTGGCCGGCCTGCTCACCGTGGCTCTCGCCCTGGTCGTTCCGGCGCTGGCCCTGATGCAGTTCCCCGGCGGGTGGGTCATGGCCTCCGCGCTGTGGGTGGCCTACGGGCTGATGCTGGGCCGGGGGCAGACCGGCTTCTGGGGCCTCCCCGTCTCGGGGAACGTGCTCGCCGCCATCGGAGCGGGGTTCATCTTCCTGGACGGCGCCTTCAACGGGTGGCTGCTGGTCGTTCCGGCGGTGATCGGCCTGCTCCTCAGCGCCGGTTACGTGCGCGTCACCCGCCCCGAGCACTGGTGGCTGCGCTTCCAGTCCTGGCAGCTGCAGCGGCGGCTGCGGGGGCGCTCCAAGCACCTCAAGGTGGCGGCTCCGGACCGGAATACCTCTCGGGACTCGGACCGCTACCTTCACTGAGGCTTGCAACGCGGCCGTCGAGCGAGCATCCAACGTCCCCGGAGTTTCCACCCAGTGCGAAAGAGAGCAGAGATGCGCATCGCCATCGCGACACTTGCAGTGCTCGCTGCCCCGGTTTCCGCCAGCGCCTCCCAGTGGCAGTTCGACTCGGCGCACACCAGTGCCCAGTTCGCGGTGAGGCACCTCATGGTGTCCACCGTCCGCGGCGCGTTCAGCGGCATCACCGGCACGGCCACCTTCGACGACAAGGACTTCACCAAGAGCACCGTCCAGGTCACCATCCCGGCGAGCAGCGTCGACACCCGCGAGCCGAAGCGGGACACCCACCTCAAGTCGGCCGACTTCTTCGACGTGGAGAAGTTCCCGACCATCACCTTCAAGTCCACCAAGGTCACCGCCTCCGGGACGGACGGCAAGTTCAAGGTCGAGGGCGACCTCACCATCCACGGGGTGACCAAGCCGGTGGTGCTCGACGTGGAGATGACGCCCGAGCTGAAGGGTCCGGGCGGATTGCGCCGGGGCGTCTCCGCCAGCACCAAGGTCAACCGGAAGGAGTTCGGGCTGATGTGGAACCGGTCCCTGGAGCAAGGCGGTGTCCTGGTCGGGGACGACGTCACCATCCAGATCGACGCCGAGCTCGTCCAGGCGAAGAGCTGACCGCCGCGGGTTTCCCCCGAAGCTGCCTCTCAGCCGGCGGTGATGGACTGGATGCCGCCCCGGAAGACGTAGACCCGGGAGGTGTTGGTCCGCGCGTCGGATGGAACGACGAAGAAGCCGGGCTCGCCGCTGGCGTGGTCCTCGGAGTGCCCCACCACCTGGCGCCCGTCCCGGAAGGTGACCTGCACGCGCTCACCGCGCGGCCGGGGCGGTGATTCTCCCGGGGCGAGCACGAAGAACACCGCCTTGACCCGCCGGGCGGGGATGCGGATCTCCCGGCCGTCTCCCTGAGCCACCAGGAGGGCCTCGTCCTGGAGGTCGAGGTCGTGGACCGTGCCGCGGTGGACCTGGCCCTCGAGGGTGTGGACCACCACGCGGTGGACGCCCTCGACGAATCCCGGGTTGAGGATCATCGGCGGGCCGAAGACCCCGGTCCCGGCGGCGAGCGTGGGGACGACTGCGGGCGGCGGGGCGGGGCACCGCTCGGCGGCCGCCACCGGCGCGGGCGCGACCTCGTCGACCAGCTCGAGCAGGGGCAGCGCGTGCTCGTCCTCGGGCACGGGTGCCGGCGCGAGGACCGGCGGCGGAGTCGTCCGGGCGGTCGGCAGCGGGGTGGCCACGCGCAGGGGCGCCGCCGGACCGGGAGTGGCCGGGGCGCGCGCCGTTGCCGGCACCGGGGTCCGGAGCAGGATCCCCGGGGGAGCCGCCCGCGGGGCCGGAGGCGCCACGGCAGGGGCGGGCGGCGCCGGCGGTGGCGTGGCGACGCGCAGGGGCGCCGCTGGACGCGGGGTCACCGGTGCCACGGCAGCCGCGGGCAGGGGAGTCCGGAGCGGCACCCCGGACGGAGCCGCCCGCGGAGCGGGAGAGGCGGCGGCCGCGGCCGAAGGCCGGGGAACGGACGGGAAGGGCGTGTCGAGCCGGATCGGGGCCGGGGCGCGCGGAGCGGAGGTCAGCGGGACGGGTGCCGCCGGCTGCGAGGGAGCGGTCCGCGTCCGGGGCAGCGATGGCGACGTCGGCGGAACGGGAATCACCATCGGCCCCGGAGGACGCGGGAACTGGAACCCGCGAATGCCTCCGCTTCCGGGCGGGGGTGGGGGCGGAATCGGCAGCGGGGTGGGCGTCACCGCCTCGTGGATCAGGTCCTCGTCCCCCACCGTCTCCACCGCCTCGTCTTCCCCGGGTGCCTCCGGCTCGGTCGGCCGCTGGGACAGCGGCGCTTCGGGGAGGGGAGCGGCATCGGGAGGCGGGGCCTCGGCAAGCAGCGTTTCGGGAGGCGGAGACTCGGCGGCCGGAGCCTCGGGGAGCGGAGCCTCCGGCCACGGGTCCAGGCCGTCGGTGGAGAGCGCCTCAAAGGAGCGTCCGAACTCGTCGGGGGCGAGCACGGGCGGAGCGACGGCGCCCGGAGCCCAGGTGGAGCTCGGCGCGTGCAGCGGGTGAGCGGGCGGAGTCTCGACCACCTCGACGACGTCCGCGATGAGCGCCCGCGCCTGGTAGGAGCCGTCCTGCGGCGGGACCGGCGGCAGCGGGGCCTCGGCCGGGAAGGGCGCCGGGGTGAGCGGGATGACGCCCTCGTCCAGCGCGGTGGCCTCGGGCGCGGGGAAAGGCTCCGGAGCGACGTCCAGCGACACTGGCTGGGCGGAGAGCCCAGCGTCGACCGGCGCCGGGACGATGCTCTCGGGGACGTCCAGCGGCGGGGCCGGGGGCTCGGGGGCTGCCTCGGCCGCGAGCGCGGACGGGAATTCGTTCGCGGGCGGCCGGGCCGGCGGTTCGGGTTCTGGAACCGCCTCGAGCGGCGGGGCCGGTGGCTCTTCCGCGGGTGGAAGAGCTTCCGAGACCTCCGCCGGCGGCAGGTCTGGTTCGGGCGGCGCCGGGGGCTCCGGGACCGGCGCCGGAAGCGGCGCGGCTTCGGCCGGAGGGTTGGCAAGCTCCGCCAGCCCGCGCCCGGCGAAGTCCTCGGACGGGGTGGGCTCCGGCGGAAGGTCGAGGGCGGCTCCCTCTCGCGCGTAGGAGATGAATTCCGCCGCCGGAGCGAGCGGGACGCGCTCGTCGGCCTGTCCCGTGAGGTCGGCCACCTCGGTGACGTGGGGAGGGCGCGCGGCGGGCGCGTCGTCGAACGGGGCCGGCGGCGGCTGCTCCAGGCTGGGGTCCGTGGCTCGCTCGCTCAGGCCATCGGCCCAGGCCGGCACCTCGAGCCCGGGCCCCTTCCAGCCCGCTTCCGCAGGGTGGGACGCCGCGGTGTCGAGCGAGGGGCCGGACCAGGGAACTTCCGGCTGGGACGGCGCAGCGGCGGCCGGCGGGGACGATGCGTCCGGCTCGGGCTCCGGGGCGGGAGCGGGTTCGGCCTGGGCGCCGGCGTCCACGGCGACCTCGAGCGGGAGCCCGAGCTGGCGCCGGAGCGCCACCCACCGGCCTTGCTCGGCCTCGGTGAGCGTGCTGGCGCTGCGCTTTTCGCTGAGCAAGCGCAGCTCGCGGATGGCTGCGCGGGTGTCGAACATGAGGCGAACCGAGTGTACGGCCTTTTCCCGGCCTGGGCAGTTTGCCGACCACTGTCGGATGACCGCCGCGGATGTGGGTTAGGGGTGGAAGGGTCCGAGGGAATCCGCTACGTACCTCGCTGCGGGACCCCAACTCGAAGTTGCCTCTCACGGAGCGTGTTCCCGTGCCCAACCCCGGCATTTCGCAGCTGGCCATCAACACCCTGCGGACGCTGAGCATCGACGCGGTGCAGAAGGCGAACTCCGGCCACCCCGGCGCACCGATGGGCTTCGCCCCGGTGGCCTATGCGCTGTGGCGCGACGTGCTCCGCTACGACCCGGCGGATCCCCTCTGGCCCAACCGCGACCGCTTCGTCCTCTCCAACGGACACGCGTCGATGCTGCTCTACTCGACGCTCTTCCTGGCCGGGGTCCGCGCCGTCGACCGGGACGGCAAGGTGGGGACCGGGCAGGCGGTGACCCTGGACGACATCAAGGCCTTCCGCCAGCTGGGAAGCCGCACGCCCGGGCATCCGGAGTACGGGTTGACCACCGGCGTCGAGGCCACCACCGGTCCGCTCGGACAGGGGGCGGGGAACAGCGTGGGAATGGCCATCGCCTCGCGCTGGCTGGGCACGCGCTACAACCGGCCCGGCCGGACGCTGTTCGACTTCGACGTCTACGCCACCGTCGGTGACGGCTGCCTGATGGAGGGCATCTCGGCCGAGGCGGCGTCGCTGGCCGGCCACCTCCGGCTGGCCAACCTCTGCTGGATCTACGACAACAATCACGTCAGCCTCGACGGGAAGACGGCGCTCTCCTTCTCCGAGGACGCCGCGGCCCGCTTCGCCGGCCAGGGATGGGCGGTGACCCACGTCGACGATGCGAACGACCTGGAGAAGCTCGCCCGGGCGTTCGCCTTCTTCCGCGAGACCCGCGACCGGCCGACGTTGATCATCGTCGACAGCCACATCGGCTACGGCTCTCCGAAGAAGCAGGACACCAGCGCCGCCCACGGCGAGCCGCTCGGCGTGGACGAGGTCAAGGCGGCGAAGCGCAACTACGGCTGGCCGGAGGATGCCCAGTTCCTCGTGCCCGACGGCGTGCGCGAGGACCTGGCCGGGAGCCTCGGCGCGCGCGGGCGGGCGGCGAGCGAGGCCTGGTACCGGACGCTGGAGCTCTACCGGAAGGAGCAGCCGGCGCTGGCCGACGAGGTGGACCGCATCCGCCGGCGCGAGCTGCCCGAGGGATGGCAGGACGCCCTCACCGGCTTCCCGGCCGATGCCAAGGGCCTGGCCACCCGCGAGTCCTCGGGCCGGGTCCTGGACGCGCTCGGCCAGCGCATCCCCTGGATGGTGGGCGGCGCCGCCGACCTGAGCGTCTCCACCAAGACCGCGTTCAAGGGGGAGGGCCCGATGGAGGTGGACCATCCTGCAGCGCGCAACGTCTATTACGGCGTCCGGGAGCACGCCATGGGCGCGGTGGTGAACGGCCTGGTGCTCAGCGGGCTGCGCGGCTACGGCGCCACCTTCTTCACCTTCACCGACTACATGCGCACGCCGATCCGCCTCTCGGCCCTGATGGAGATCCCCTCCCTGTGGGTGATGACGCACGACTCCATCGGTCTGGGTGAGGACGGGCCGACCCACCAGCCCATCGAGCAGCTGGCCGCGCTGCGTGCGGTGCCGCACCTCCTCGTCTTCCGGCCCGCCGATGCCAACGAGGTGGTGGAGTGCTGGCGGGCGGCGCTGGAGAACCGCCACCGGCCCTCGCTCCTCGTCCTCAGCCGCCAGGCCCTGCCCACCCTCGACCGGAGCCGGTTTGCGCCGGCGGCCCGTGTAACGCGCGGCGCGTACGTGCTCACCGATGCCGAGGGAGGAAAGCCGGAGGTG
>Ga0335083_10001256_pt1 | contig 35432 bp, 28 predicted proteins | sample Lox_Sample_42_FD_206716 | JGI IMG/M metagenome (GOLD analysis project Ga0335083, IMG submission 206716) | Soil microbial communities from Loxahatchee National Wildlife Refuge, Florida, United States - Lox_Sample_4.2 | ecosystem: Environmental > Terrestrial > Soil > Wetlands | place: USA...
ACCGCATCCGCCCACCGACGCCGAGTTGGCTGACGCCCTGGGTCCAGCCCGGAAGCTCTGGGACCGGTTGCTGGCCCGCCTGGCCGGCCAATACCAGCTGACCGTTCGGGAATGGAACTCCTACTCCCCCAAAGCCGGCTGGTCGTTGCGTTTAAAGCGCAAGAGCCGGAACATTCTGTACCTCGGTCCCTGTCAAGGCGCTTTTCGTGTCGCGTTTGTTCTCGGTGACAAAGCGTTGGCGGCGGCGCGCCGCAGCAACCTTCCATCAAACGTGATTAAGATCATCAACGAAGCCAAACGCTACGCCGAAGGCACCGCCATCCGATTCGAAACCATCAAGGCCGGAGACCTTGAATCCGTCGTCAAACTCGCCGGAATCAAACTCACCCATTGAAAGGACAAAATCCTCACCGAATCATGCACATGACGACCAACAACCAGGGAGTTTTCTGTGCTGTGATAACCAACGGCCGCCGGCTGGTTATGCGTGCTCTGGTCCAACTTGGTGGGGCGAGGCTGCCGACGAGCCGCCGCCTGCCGCAGACAGGATTTTTGGCGCACCGAATCCGGCTCGCGAGTACGCTCGCTCCACCTAAAGCGGCAAAATGGGCCACTGCCGCTCTGTTTATCCTGCCGCTATTGGCAGGTCCGGCGTCAGCCGCCGATTCAAATTTCACCTGGGGCGTCGATGTCGCGTTGAAAGAAACCTACGACGACAATGTTTACATCCAGGACACCGCCCCGCTTCCCGTGAATGTCGTCGCGGCGGAGGCGGCAGGGTTGACTTCAGTCCAGCCCAAGCAATCGTCCTTCATCACCACGGTTATTCCTTGCCTCACCGCCGGTTACCAACCCGGCGCGGCCTTCCACGTCATGGCCGGCTATGCTCCGGAGATCGCGCTCTACACGTCGGCCGAGGAGGAGGATTACATCGCTCATCGCGTCACACTTAACTTCGGCGGCAAAATCAAGGATGCCACCTGGGAACTGCTCAACATGCCGACTTTTATCGAAGGCAGCACCATCGGGCCGACGTTCGGCCGGCCCGGTGATTGCCCGGCCATAGGCGGCATTCCGTTGCGGGATCGGCGCGAGCAATTCGTTTTGCGCGACAGTTTCCGGACGACAGTGCCTTTGGGCAATTGGCTCATTCGCCCCGCGGCGTCGTACTTTTACCAGGATTTCTTGACGGATCAGCGATTGAACCCGCCCGCCACGGCCAACGAGTATTTCTACGAGAATTACATCGACCGGAGTGATGTGAACGGTGGCCTGGACGTGGGCTACAACGTCGGCCGCTCCACCTTTCTCGTCCTCGGCTACCGTTACGGACAGCAAAATCAGTACGTCGGCCCGAACCCGGCCAACACCGCGTTCACCGACAGTCCCTACGATAGTTCCTATAATCGCGTTCTGTTTGGTGTGGAAGGCAGCCCTTTGCCCTGGCTCAAGCTGGCCGCGCTCGGCGGTCCGGACTTCCGCAATTGGGCGCCCGGCACGCCGGCAGGTTTCGACCGCAATCGACAGGTCTATTGGGCGGATGTCCTGGTGACCGTGATGCCGGATAAAAACGATGCCGTGACCTTGCTCTATCGGAATTTCGAGCAGCCGGCATTTTCCAGTCAGAGCGTTTACCGGGACATTACTTACAGCGCCACCTGGAAGCACAAGTTCAACGACCATTGGGCCGCCAGCGCCGGGTTCCAGCTTTACATTGGCAACTGGCTGCCACCGGTCTATCGCGATGACTGGATTTACACGCCGAGCGCCGGATTGGCCTACACTTACAACCGGCATCTGAGCGCCGAGCTGAACTGGTCCTACGATATGGCGGAAAACGAAACGCCCACCAGTGACCCGGGCGCCACCTATGCCAACGGACGCGAGTACTCCCGCAACCTTGCGTCGGTGGCGGTGAAGTGGACGTTTTGAGCGCGTGCCATCACCGAGGTCGCTTTCATTCTGTGAAATTTGTGGGCGTAGCAACCGATGTTGTTTCTTTGGCAAAATAAGTGAGGGTGGTCACCCCTTTACAAACTATGCTGATTTGAGGGTCGTTGGCGATGAGCCAAACTGGTTGAAATTCACCGCCGGAACGGCCATGGCAGCGGTTCCAAGACTTTGAATTTTTCATGAACATGAACACGAGACCGAAACTAACGCTGGACGCCAACGAAGGCGTCGCCCACGTCGCCTATCGCCTCAACGAGGTCATGGCTATCTACCCGATCACGCCGTCGTCCCCCATGGCCGAGTTTTGCGATCAATGGGCATCCGAGGGCAAAAAAAATCTCTGGGGCACCATCCCCTCCATCGTGGAATTGCAAAGCGAAGGCGGAGCCGTCGGCGCGGTCCACGGGATGCTGCAAACCGGTTCCATGGCCACCACTTTCACGGCGTCGCAGGGCCTGTTGCTGATGATTCCCAACATGTTCAAGATCGCGGGCGAGCTGCTGCCCACGGTCTTCCACGTCACCGCCCGCGCCGTGGCCACCCATGCCCTCTCCATTTTCGGCGATCACAGCGACATCATGGCCATGCGCGCGACCGGCTGGGCGATGCTCGGTTCGGCCAGCGTGCAGGAAGCGCCGGACTTTGCGCTGATTGCGCAGGCGGCCACGCTGCGGTCGCGGATTCCGTTTGTGCATTTCTTCGACGGCTTCCGCACGTCGCACGAGGTGCAGAAGATTGAGATGCTGACCGAAGCGGATTTGCGTGCGCTGATTGACGACCAGTTGCTGGCCGAAAATCGCACACGGGCGATGTCGCCTGACCATCCGGTGCTGCGCGGCACGGCGCAAAATCCGGATGCCTTCTTTCAGGCTCGCGAGGCATGCAATCCGTTTTACGCCGCCTGCCCGGACATCGTGCAGCAGGCGATGGATGATTTTGCGAAACAGGTGGGCCGCGCCTACAAACTATTTGAATACTTCGGCGCGCCGGACGCGGAGCACGTGGTGGTGCTCATGGGCTCGGGCTGCGAGGCGGCGCACGAGACCGTCGACTATTTGAATGCGCGCGGCGCGAAACTCGGCCTCGTCAAGGTGCGGCTGTACCGTCCGTTCGACAGTAAACGTTTTGTGGAAGCGCTCCCGCGTTCAGTCAAAACCATCGCGGTCCTGGACCGCACCAAGGAGCCGGGCGCGGCGGGTGAGCCGCTGTACCAGGATTGCGTCGCGGCGATTCTCGAAGGCATGGCCAACCGTTGGGGCAATTTGAAATGGCTGCCCAAGGTCGTCGGCGGCCGCTACGGTCTGTCCTCCAAGGAATTCACGCCGGCCATGGTCAAAGCGGTCTTCGACAATCTGGCTGCGGAAAAACCGAAAACCCATTTCACCGTCGGCATCAACGACGACGTTTTCCACTCCAGCCTGCCGCTGGACCACAATTTTTCAACCGAACCCGACGACGTGATTCGCGCGTTATTCTATGGTCTGGGCGCGGACGGCACGGTGGGCGCGAACAAAAACTCCATCAAAATCATCGGCGAAGGCACGGAGAATTTCGCGCAAGGTTACTTCGTTTACGATTCCAAGAAATCGGGCAGCATGACAGTGTCGCACCTGCGGTTTGGGCCGAAGCCGATCCGGTCGACGTATTTGATTTCGCGCGCGAACTTCGTGGCCTGCCACCTGCCGATGTTTCTGGAGAAATTCGACATGGTCAAACCGCTCGTCCCCGGCGGGACGTTCCTGCTCAACACCCCTTATTCCAAGGACGAAATCTGGTCCAAACTGCCGACGCCGGTGCAGGAATCGTTCATCGCCAAGAAGGCGAAGTTTTACGTGATTGACGCGACCAAGGTGGCGAGGGAGAGCGGGATGGGCGGGCGCATCAACACCATCATGCAGGTCTGTTTCTTCGCGCTGTCCGGCGTGCTGCCCCGCGACAAGGCCATCGAGTCCATCAAGTATTCCATCAAGAAAACCTACGGCAAAAAAGGGGAGGAAGTCGTGGCCATGAACCTCAAGGCCGTGGACAACACGCTGGAGCATCTACACGAGGTGCCGGTGACCCAACGCGTCAACGGCAGCGGCGACCTGTTGCCGCCCATTTCGCTGGACGCGCCGATGTTTGTGAAAGACGTGCTGGGCCGGCTCACGGCCGGTGAGGGTGACGAATTGCCCGTGAGCGCGTTCCCGGTGGACGGCACGTTCCCGACCGGCACGGCGCAGTACGAAAAACGCAATCTCGCGCTCGATATTCCGGTCTGGGACGAAAAAATCTGCATCCAATGCCTGAAATGCGTCGCGATTTGTCCTCACGCGACCATCCGGGCGAAGATTTATGAACCGGCGGCCCTCGCCAACGCGCCCAAAAGCTTCAAAAGTGCGGACAGCCGTAACCCGGAGTTCAAGGGTTGGAAGTTCACGCTGCAGGTCGCGGCGGAGGATTGTACCGGCTGTTCGTTGTGCGTGGATGTCTGCCCCGCACGCAACAAAACCGAGGCCAAACTCAAGGCCATCAATATGCGGCCGCAGGCGCCGCTGCGGCTACCCGAGCGTGACAACTGGAACTTCTTCCTGGTCCTGCCCGAAATGGACCGGCGCAAGATCAAGACGACGCAATTGCGCCAGCAACAACTCCTGCGGCCGCTGTTCGAATTCAGCGGCGCGTGCGCCGGTTGCGGCGAGACGCCCTATCTCAAGATGCTGTCGCAACTCTTTGGTGACCGTGCCATCATTGCCAATGCGACTGGTTGCTCCTCAATCTACGGCGGCAACCTGCCGACGACGCCGTACGCGAAGAACGCCGAGGGCCGTGGCCCGGCCTGGTGCAATTCGCTCTTCGAGGACAACGCGGAGTTCGGCCTCGGCTTCCGCGTCTCGATTGACAAGCAAAAGGAATTTGCGACCGAACTGGTCAAACAACTCGCGCCGCAACTGGGCGACGATCTCGTCAACGGCATCGTCAACGCCGACCAATCCGATGAAGCCGGCATTTACGAGCAACGCGAGCGCGTAACGGCCTTGAAGGGAAAATTGTCGAAGTTTAATTCTCCGGAAGCGACATTGCTGCTCGGCCTCGCCGATCAACTGGTCAAGAAGAGCGTGTGGATTGTTGGCGGCGACGGCTGGGCCTACGACATCGGCTACGGGGGTCTGGATCACGTGCTGGCCAGCGGCCGCAACGTGAACGTGCTGGTGCTCGATACCGAGGTTTATTCCAACACCGGCGGGCAGATGTCCAAATCCACGCCGCGCGGTGCGGTGGCGAAATTCGCTGCCGGCGGCAAGGCGATGGGCAAGAAAGACCTCGGCCTCATCGCCATGACCTACGGCCACATTTACGTGGCAAGCGTGGCATTGGGCGCGAAGGACGAACAGGCGCTCAAGGCGTTCGTGGAGGCCGAATCCTATGCCGGCCCGTCGCTCATCATCGCTTACAGCCATTGCATAGCGCACGGCATTGCCGTGGACATGGGCGTGGGCGCGCGCCAACAAAAGCTCGCGGTGGATTCCGGCCAATGGCTGCTCTACCGGTTCGACCCGCGCCGCACGGAGCGCGGTGAGAACCCGTTGCAACTCGATTCCCTGGCCGCGAAGGCGAAAATCCAGGACTTCCTGCTTTCGGAAAACCGGTTCAAGATGCTCACCAAGAGCAAACCGGACTCGGCCAAACAGCTTTTTGCCCAGGCCCAGGTCGATTCCGACCGGCGCTGGAAATTTTACCAGTATCTGAGCGGGCGTGATTTGAAGACCAACGGTAACGGACAGGCGGCGCCCCAGCCGGCCGCAACCGTGGATCAACAACCATAAGTTCCGTGACGACTTGCAATTTACGATTGCCGATTGATGTCAGTAGGGCAGGTCGGCGCGTAAATCGTAAATCACAAATAATGATATGAACCTGACCACAACGTATCTCGGTTTAAAACTGCGGACCCCCCTGGTCGCGGCGGCCTCGCCGCTCTCGGAGGAAATCGATAACATCAAACGGATGGAGGACGCCGGCGCCTCGGCCGTGGTGCTCTATTCCCTGTTCGAGGAGCAACTGCGCATGGACCGCGCCGAACTGGTGCGCCATCTGGAACAGGGCACCGAAAGCTTTGCCGAAGCGCTCACCTATTTCCCCGAGCCGGAGTCGTTTCATCTCGGTCCCGAGGAATATCTGCACCACATCGCCAAGGCTAAAAAAGCGACGCGCATTCCGATCATTGCGAGTTTGAACTGTTCCTCGACCGGCAGCTGGACGAAATACGCTCACCAGATTGAACAGACCGGCGCGGATGCGCTGGAGCTGAACATCTATTACATACCGACGGATTGCACCCTGTCGGCGGCAAAGGTGGAGCAGACCTATCTTGATATTCTCAAAGCGGTGAAGGCCGAGGTGAAAATCCCCGTCGCGGTGAAGCTCAGTCCGTTTTTCAGCAATTTTGCGTACATGGCCAAACGCCTGGATGAAGCCGGCGCCGACGGTCTGGTGTTGTTCAACCGGTTTTACCAGCCGGACATTGACCTGGAGGCGCTCGAAGTTAAACCGAACATCCTCCTCAGCACCCCCATGGCCATGCGCCTGCCGTTGCGCTGGATTGCCATTCTTTACCTCCGCCTCAACGCCAGCCTGGCCGCCACCAGCGGCCTGCACCGGGCCACCGACGTGTTGAAGACGCTCATGGCCGGAGCGGATGCAACGATGCTCTGTTCCGTCCTCATCCGGCATGGTGTTCAGCAAATCAGCACGATAGAACGGGAAATGGTTGCCTGGATGGAAGAGCACGAATACGAGTCCGTGACCCAGCTCAAAGGCAGCTTGAGCCAGAAGAATTGCGCCGACCCGGCTACGTTCGAGCGGGCGCAATATATGCGGGCGATTTCCAACTATCCCCTCCCCTCAATCAACCGGTAATTTCGAATTCCAGGAAGAAATTTCGTCGGGACAGAACACCATCGCGCCGGTTTCCCAGCCTCAATTTTTTGAATCGCCGGCTGCGTCGACGGAGGCAGGGTCTGATCGTGCCATCCGTGGCACCCCAACGCCTGCGGAACCAGCCCACAAAATCCCTGTTTGATCCGGAATCCATCTGTGGCTAAATGAAATCATGATGGCTGTGAAGGAATTGCCCAAAGGATTTGGCCTGCCCCTCCTGATGGCTCCCTTGTTCCTGTGTCTGGTGTGTGGCGGTTGCACGTCACCTGCCAAACTGGCCCGGACCGCGCTGCAAGCACCGAATCAACACATCAAAATCCCCGCGGAATTCGAGCGGCTAGGGGCAATCCTGGCCACGAATTTTCCCATCGAACGGATCGCCGTCGGCCCGCCGCCCGCCACCCTGGAATTGATGGTCGTGGGTCCGGGAGATTATGACGCGAAAATGAACTCGACCATCACCGAGCATCATCCGATGCGTCGGGGTGACACGAACCGTTACGATTTCAACTTTACCTTTGATCTGTCACGCTTCTCTCCGAAATCGAAACCCGGAACCAATGACCTTCGCGGCACTGTTTTTCTCCTGCACGGTTACGGGCTGAACAAGGAAACCATGATGCCGTGGGCGCTGGTCCTGGCCAAGGCCGGTTACCAGGTGGTGTTGGTGGATTTGCGCGGACATGGGCATTCCACCGGAGACCACATCTACTTTGGCGGCTTTGAACGGACGGATTTGGTGCAATGCCTGGACGTGCTGATACAACGGCACGTTTGCACGGAACCGGTCGGGGCGTTGGGCATTTCCTACGGGGCCGTGCTGGCGTTGCAATGGGCGGCCATTGACCCACGCGTACAATGTGTCACAGCCATCTCGCCCTACCCGGACCCCTACAGCGGTGCCGACCGGTATCTCCAGACGTTTGCCCCCAACCTGACCTGGAGAACCGACCGGAAGGCGGCGGCGCTGTTGGCTTCGCACCTCGCCGAATTCCCGGACCTGGCCACGGAAACCGCCGTCCGGCAGATTAAATATCCGGTTTTGTTTATACGCGGTGAACAGGACGAAGTTTGCCTACGGGAAGATTTGAGACGCTTCCAAGCAGTAGCCCCGCCCGGGTCGGAAGTGAAAGAAATTCCCCTGGCCAGTCATATGGTGACGGGCATGTGCATCAGCCAACTGCGCGACCCGGTCACCGAATGGTTTCACCGCCGGTTAAACCGCTGATTGCGGGCAGGCTGTTTCTACAGAAGAGAACAAAGGAAACAAAGACGGAGTGGAATTTTGGTTCCTCGACGTTTTCAGTGGAGTTGGAATTCATGCCTGCCACATCCGCGGCCCTCTGTATGTTCCCGGTCGATACACGTGGAAGAGAGGGAGAAGAATGCTGGGTTCCTCAGTTTTGAGACAGTCTCACTCTGTGCGCGACGCGGGACCGTCAAAAACCCTCCAATTTGACAAAACACCGGCGCGCACGGGGTGTCGCGCCTTACCTGAACCGGTTTGGGCAACACACCCTCAAAACACTTCCGCTTTAAGACCGGTGGCCTGGCGCACGACTTGTGCGATGTGCGACAGCGTCTTCAACGGCAGATGACCGCATTCGACGTGGGACATGGGGCGTGCGGCCGAGTAGATTTGCACGAGCGAAATCTGCGCGCCGCGGGCTTTTAACTCCTTGAGCCGCTGGGCAAATTGATCAATTTCCTCGGAGGACGGTTCCTGTTCATGGATGGCTGGGAACAGGCTTTGAATAATCACCGGACGCTGGCGTCCCAGCGCCAGGATATTGGCCAGCACCCGGTCCAAGGGAACACTCGGCCGGTCCACCTTGTTCAGATAATCCTGCGTGCCGCCGTCGAGCTTGACCCAGATTTCGTCGGACTTGGTGAGGCGTTTCAAACTTTCCTGCACCTGCTGGCGGTCGAGGCCGGTGGCGTTGGTAATCAGGACGATTTTGAAAAAGGGAAAACCGCCCAGCGCCCGCACATGGATCACTTCCTGCAAGGCTTCGGTAAAATTGGGGGCCAGGGTCGGCTCGCCGTCGCCGCTCAACGCCACGTGTCGCAATTGCAGTAACTCGGGCGGTAGCGACTGGTATTGCGGGCGTTCGTGCAACCGTCCTTGGAGGACAAACGTGAGTGTCCGTTGCAGTTCGGTGGCCATCACGTCCACGTCCAGTGCCGTCTCGGTTGAGGGGGTGCGCCGATCCACCTCGCAGTACAGGCAGTCAAAGTTGCATAGCTTGTCGGGGTTCATATTCACCCCCAACGACAGCCCGTGCGCCCGTGACGAGATGACCGCATAGACAAACCGGTTGTTGAGAAAATCACGCGGCCGGTCAAACGCCGCTTCGCGCGCCGCGTTATGATTTTTCTTTTCCACATGCCCGTTTCCGGGCGACGATCTGTTTGTTAGTTCTTCCACAATTCTCACAAGGCACTGTAAAACCGGGCTCCGCCACGCACTACACGGTTATTGTCATAATTTCGCCATACCTTGCGGGATTAATGGCAAGAGTTAGCCGGCTGATTCTTCCGGTGGGCCAAATCAATCCATTTCGCGGATTTTGGCAAAGAAAGAACATCTTTTGGGAATAGCGCCTGGCTTATTGTAAGGCGGCACCGGTTGAAGTAAACTGATGACATGAATGCGATTAAAAACGACCGGGCGGCCTGGTTGAAAGCCGGCAAGGCGGCCTGCTCAAATCCTCCACGCAAGGCGCCGGCCAAGGCGTGGCGGCTGGTCCTGCTGGGCGCGCCGGGCGTCGGCAAGGGAACACAGGCGGAATTGCTCAATGAACGATTGGGCTCCTGCCATCTGTCCACCGGCGATGTTTTTCGCGCGGCCAAATCCTTGTCCGACGGCCAAAGAAGCCCGGCCATGAACGACGCGCTGGATTACATGAAACGCGGCGATCTGGTGCCCGACCGGACGGTGCTGGACATGGTGAGCGAACGGTTGCGCTGTTTGCATTGCTGTGGCGGATTCCTGCTGGACGGGTTCCCGCGCACGGTCGCCCAGGCCGAGGCCCTGGAAAAACTAATGTTACACGAGGAAGTAACGCTGACGGCGGTGCTGAATTACGAACTGCCGTTGGAGGAAATCGTGGCTCGCATCAGCGGCCGTCGTACCTGTTCCCAATGCAAGGCGGTCTATCACACCGTGTCCCGCCCGCCGCGGGTGGCCGACGTCTGCGATAATTGTAGCGGAAAACTGTTCCAGCGCGAAGATGACCGGCCTGAATCCGTCCGCGTGCGCATGGCCGCATACGAGAAAAGCACCCGGCCGCTGATAAAATTCTATCAGGAACGCGGTCTGCTCGTGCCCATCGTCGCCGGCGGTACACCGGAGGAAACGTTTCAACGAACGATGATCGCGCTCGAAGGCGTTCTGACGGATTAGCAAATCCTCGGCAGTTGCTCGCCGCTGGGCATGTCGAGGATGCGGCTGACCCCAATCGCGCTCTTCAACGTCACGAGCGGCGCGGCCCTTTCCGCCACGCGGCCGATGACCGCCGACCCCGCACCCGTGGCGTGACCGCGCATTATCGGCAAGGCACGGTCCTGGTCTTTGGCGGCGACAAAGGCAATGAACCGGCCTTCGCACGCAACGTGCAACGGGTCGAGACCCAGCATCTCGCACGCGGCGTGAACGTCTTCGCGCACCGGAATTGATTTCTCTTCCACCTCGATACGCACTCGCGCCGCTTCGGCGATTTCGTTGAGCGCGCCGGCCAGCCCGCCGCGGGTCAGATCGCGCAGGCAATGAATCTCAATCCCGGCTTTGAGCAGTTCCAGGACGATTTCGTGCACGGGCGCGGAATCGCTTTGGATGGCGCTCTCGAATCGCAGCCCTTCGCGCACCGCCATGATGGCCATGCCGTGCCGGCCCAAATCGCCGCTCACCAGGATGGCATCGCCGGGTTGCACGCTTGACGGGGCGATGATCCTGCCATGTTCAACCAGCCCGAGGCCGGCGGTGTTGATGAACACGCCGTCGCCTTTACCTTTGTCCACTACCTTGGTGTCGCCAGTGATGATTTGCACGCGGCACCGTTCGGCGGCCCCTCGCATGGAGCAGGCAATTCTCCAAAGCGTTTCCATCGGCAGGCCTTCCTCGATGATGAACGCGGCGCTGAGATACAGCGGCCGGGCGCCGCTCATGGCCAGATCGTTTACCGTACCGTGGACGGCCATGGAGCCGACATCGCCACCGGGAAAAAACAACGGACGCACGACATAGGAATCCGTCGTAAACGCAAGTTTTTCGCCGGTCAACTCCACGACGGTCGAATCGTGCCGCGTTTCCAGCAACGGATTCCGGAACGCCGCCAGAAACATCTGGTCAATGAGCTGGTGCATTAACCGTCCGCCGCCGCCATGTGCCAGCAGCACGTGCGGATATTGCGCGATGGGAATGGGACAACTCGGGTTGAACTCCATAAAATTCAAAAAGGAAAACCTCGAACATCGAACAGCCAACAGCCAACATCGAATGATCCACCATCGCCGCTCGGCGAAAAATCGGATGTTCGATGTTCGATATTGGTTGTAGGATGTTGCTTCATCTCCGACTCAATTGCGCCGCCGATAACGGTAGTAGGCCGCGCAGGCGCCTTCACTCGAGACCATCGTCGCACCCAGCGGATGTTCCGGCGTACACCTAGTGCCGAAAGCGGAACACTCGTGCGGTTTCTTCAAGCCCTGCAACACCAGACCGCTGATGCATTCGGCCGGTTCCTCGACACGCTGTTCCGCCACGCCGAATTTCCTTTCGGCGTCGAACGCCGTGTAAGCGTCGTTCAAGCCAAGGCCACTCTGCGGAATCTCGCCCACGCCACGCCACTTGCGCGGGATGACCCGGAACACTTCGCGAATTACTTTTTGTGCGGGCAGGTTGCCTTCGCGGCGCACCGCGCGCGCGTATTGATTTTCGACCTCGGCCCGGCCGGATTCCAGTTGTTGCACGACCATCAGAACACCCTGCAAAATATCGAGCGGTTCAAAACCAGTCACCACAATCGGCACGTGATATTTCGCCGCTACGGGAAAATACTCCTCGAAGCCCATCACGGTGCAGACGTGCCCGGCGGCCAGAAAGCCCTGCACCTTGCAGTCTGGCGATGACAGCAACGCCTCCATGGCGGGCGGCACCAGCACGTGCGAAGTGAGCAGAAAAAAGTTTTTGAGCCGCTTTTGGGCAGCCTGATAAACGGCCATTGCCGTCGCCGGCGCGGTGGTTTCAAAACCGACGCCGAAGAAAACCACCTCCCGGGCCGGATTTTGTTCGGCGAGTTTCACGGCATCCAGCGGCGAATAAACGATGCGCACGTCCCCGCCTTTGGCCTTGACCGAAAGCAAATCCGTTGTGCTGCCCGGCACGCGGAGCATGTCGCCAAACGAAGCGAAGATGACATTGGGCCGCGCGGCAATATCGAACGCCTTTTCGATGATCTCCAGGGGAGTCACACAGACCGGGCAGCCGGGACCGTGGATGAGGGTGATGGATTTGGGCAGCAATTCATCAATGCCGAATTTGACGATGGCATGGGTCTGGCCGCCGCAAACCTCCATGATATTCCACGGCCGCGTCGTGACCCGGTGCACCTCGCGCGCAATTTTTTGCGCGAGTTCGCCGTCACGATACTCGTCGAGATATTTCATGCTCAATTTGGTGGGGCGAGGCTACCGACGAGCCGCCGCCGCTTTGGCACCGAGTCCGGCCCGCGAGGACGCTCGCCCCACCGCCTTAAAACTATCAGCCACTTTGTACAGGTGGAACGCCTCCGCGGTGTTCCTCGATTTCACCCAATTCTTCCATCTGCTTTAAATATTCAAAAACCTTTTGCGCCTCGTCCGCATCCAGCCGGCTGAGGGCGAACCCGACGTGAACAATGACATAATCGCCGACCCGGGCCTCGGGCACATACGCCAGGCTGGCTTCCTTGAGGATGCCGCCAAAGTTGATCTTGCCCATGCGCGTCAACGGGTCGTCGCCGCTGACGCTCTCAATCTTTCCTGGAATGGCCAAGCACATGCGTCCTTACTCTAGCCGCTTGGGCGCAGGGCAGCAATGACTTGTCCCAGGGCGATCCCGCCGTCATTGGGCGGCACGCGCTGATGCCAGTACGGCTGGAAGCCTTCCGCCTGCAGCCGCCGCACCGCGCGTTCGGTCAGATAGCGATTCTGGAAGCAACCGCCGGTAAGTACCACGTGATTTTCACCAACATGCCTGGCGACAGCGATAATGGCCTCGGCCAGCGCGTTGTGGAACCGGGCGGAAATTTTTCCGACGGAAATGCCTGCTTTTACATCCGATAGAATCGCCTCGACCATTGCCGACCAATCCAGGACAAAGGCAGAGTTTGGATTTTTGGCGGGGCAAGCAGCCTGTCCCGCGCTGCGGTGATCACCGCGCGCCGCACCTCGAATTTCGCAATCGACTATCGGCAATTCATAAGCTTCATCAATCTCGATGCCGTCGAGTGCGAATTCCAGTTCCATTGCGGCCTGGCCTTCAAAGTGCGTTTGCTGGCGGAGACTGACGAGCGACGAAATCGCGTCAAACAACCGGCCCAGGCTGGTGGTGACGGGCGAATTTAATTTCCTGGCCAGAGCCGTTTTCAAAGCAGCCAGCTCGGTTTGGGAAAAGGCGGTCACCGGCGCACGGTCTTTTTGTCCGAAAACCGCGTCCCCAAAAATCTCATAAAGCAAGCCGAGCGCCGTGCGGCGCGGTTCCCTGACCGCCTGGTCGCCGCCGGGCAGCCGGAACGGACGCAAATGCGCAACGCGTTCGATGCTCTGGTCGGTCACAAGGAAAAATTCGCCACCCCAAATTGTGCCATCGAGACCGTAGCCGGTGCCGTCCCAGGCGACGCCGAGCGCCGGCGGTGCCAATTCGTTTTCCGCCATGCAGGACAAAACGTGGGCGATGTGGTGCTGAACGCCCAGATAGCGGAGGCTTCCGGCCTGCGGGTTGGCGGAGCGTCCCTGCTCCGCCGGACTGGAACCTGCGGCAGGGACGCCGCTGGAACCCGCAGTCGAGGACGCCTGCGCTACGATTTCGCGGGCAAATCGGGTGGAGAGATAATCCGGATGCAGATCCGCGGCAACGATTTGCGGCCGGATTGCGTAAAGCCTTTCAAAATCGGCGATGACGCGGCGAAACGCGGTGTGCGCCGGTTCCGTTTCCAGATCGCCGATGTGCTGGCTGAGGAAGACCTGTGGACCGACGGACAAGGCGATTGTGTTTTTTAAATGCGCGCCGACGGCAAGGACGGAGTTCGGAGTTTTGGTGGGCTGAGCAGCCAGTCCCGCTCTACGGTGATCCGCGGGAGCCGCGTACCCCATTCCGCATTCCGCACTCCGCAGTAGGACGGGTAATGGTGCGTAGCCACGGGCGCGGCGCAGGACCAGTTCGCGGTCGAGCAGGACGCGCACGATGGAGTCGTCCACGTGCCGGGCAATGGGACGGTTATGGACGAGAAAAACGTCGGCGATGCCGCCGAGCCGTTCGCGGGCCTCGTGTTCGTCCGTGCAAATCGGTTCGTCGCTTAAATTGCCACTGGTGGCGACGATCGGAGAATTCAACTCAACCATCAACAGGTGATGCAACGGCGTGTACGGCAACATCGCGCCGAGATGGGGATTGCCCGGAGCGACGGCATTGGCGATTGATGATTTACGGTTCGCGATTTTCTTCAGCAGAACGATGGGGGATTCGGGCGAACGCAATAATCGTTCCTCCAAAACCGAAACCTCGCACTCGGCTTTCACTGCATCCAGCGATGGGAACATCAATGCGAACGGCTTTTCTTCACGATGCTTTCGTTCGCGCAAGAGCTGAACGGCACGATCGTTATCGGCGGCCACCATCAAATGAAACCCGCCGAGTCCTTTCACCGCGACGATTTTTCCCTCACCAATTGCTTTGGCGGCAGCGCACAAAACTTCGTGGCTGCGCTCGGCAGAGCGCGGCTGAACTTTTTTAAAAGAGAAGTTGGCGGCGTTCTGCCGATCACCGCTACACCACAATTCGAGCTGCGGCCCGCAGACCGGACAGGCGTTGGGTTGGGCGTGAAAACGGCGGTCCGACGGGTCGTCGTATTCAGCCTGGCACTGCGGACACATCGTGAAGCCTTTCATCGAAGTGTTCGCACGGTCGTAGGGCACTGATTCGATGATACTGAAGCGCGGGCCGCAGTTGGTGCAGTTGGTAAACGGATAACGGTAACGGCGATTGTCCGGATCAAACATGTCGCGGAGGCAATCCGGACAGGTGGCGATGTCCGGCAGGACCAGCGCGGTTTTGTCGCCGCCGGCTGTGCTGGCGCGGATTTCGAAGCCGGCATAACCGACGGCCTCGAGCCATGAAGCTTCGAGACTTTGGATAAAACTGCGTGCGGGTTTTTCGCTTTCGAGTCGCAACAGGAATCCTTGGAGCACGGACGGCAGCCCTTCAACCTCAACGAAGACGCCTTGCGAAGTATTGTTGACCCAACCGCGCAATCCCAATTCGGACGCGAGGCGGAAGATGTGGGGACGGAAGCCGACGCCTTGCACCGCGCCGCGCACGGCGATCTTCAATCGCGTTGCCGTCGGCGCGTTCATCCAAGCTCCTTTCAGCGCTCGATCTCGAAGCTTTCGAGCACCATGTCCGTGGAATTGACGGCTTTCACGCTTACCGAGGCGCATTGGGGGCAAACGTCAGGGAGGCAATGGCCCTGGAATTTGTGGCCGCACTGTTGGCAGACCAGCGTCGGCTCGACCTCGGTGAGTCGAAGTGTGGCATCCTGCACCAGCGGGATTTCCTTTTTGACGATATCAAAACTGAACTGCACGTGGTCGCCGCTGTGACTGGTGAGTGGATTGAACCGGATGTGGACCAGTTTCACGAATTTGGCCTTTTGCGAAGCGGCCTGTTTCTCAACGGTTTCCAGAATGGCGCGAACCAGATGAACTTCGTGCATAAATGTCTTTCAAATCAACCGCCACAATATGCGCCCGTCAACGCGCGAAGGCGAGCCATCTCTTGGCGAAGAGTGTGCCTTCCTTGCCGCACGGGTCTTCAACGACCCTCCGCCAGCGCCTGAATCTGCCTCAGCGCGGCCTCATAACCGCGGCGCGCCAGCGGGGAAAACTCCTCGCCGAATTCCAGTTTTGCGGCCGGAATGGTCAACCACCACGCTTCGGGGCAATGGCCGAAGACGTCTCGCGCCAGGGCCAGCATCGTACGGGGGTCGGCGGCATGGGCCATGAGTTGGGAGCTTGTGTTCGGTTCGAGTTTGCGAAGTTGAACCTCGTTGGGAGCATCGACTGCCGCATCCACAAAGATCACTGTCCGGGCACGTGAAACCGGTTCAGCGTGTTCGGGCGATAACTGGTGACAACTCAACGTATGGACATCCGGCAAGTGCAATTCTTCAATGGCTTCAGCCACTTTCGGACCAACACCGTCGTCGCAACGCAAAGGATTGCCGTAGCCGATGACCAAAAGACCGGCAATGGGGGTGGGCGACGTCGACTGGCTCACAGGTTGCCTTCAAATGGTGCCGGGCCGGGCACCCATCTCGCCGGCCTTCGCCAAGGGGCGCGGCAACAGCCATATCGCCACCAACCAACCGTAGACCATCGAATCCAATAACAATTCAACGGTATGAATGCTTCTCAAAGTCCAAGGCATCCAATAAGCCTGAAGCAACCCGTACAATCCGGCAACCACAAACAAATTCAAACCAAAGGTCCACGCAAAGCACTGCCGTGACGCCGTCCAAACCGCCAGAATCGGCAACACGGCCAGCAGGGCAATGAGGCTGCGCAGGAACTGGATGCCGATCACCACGTTTAAGGTCGGCATCTGAAGGTTGAAGGATTGGTTCTGATAAAATCTGCCAACCATCAAGCCGACCGGCATGCCAAAAAAGAAATAAACAAGGGGAAAAGCCGCGATCACCAACCCCAGCCGGACCGCCCATTGCGCCGCCGTTCGACTGTCCCGGAAGCGCCGGACGGCGTCGAAGAATGATGTCTGCCATTTTCCGCTGCCGAACATCAGCGCCACCGCGCCGGCCACGAAGAGGGACAAAAACAGCATGGTCGCCACCATAGCCGGCGCACCGCCGATGGTAGTGAAGATAGAGGCTTCGATTGTATTATTGATCCCCAGCCACGCGAACACGAACCAGGTTAAGACCATAAAATGTGACCGGCGGTTCCCCCGGAGCTGTGGCGATAACGCGGAGAGTGCGATGGAAAGCACGAAGCCGCTGACGAGGCAGAGGAAGCCGAGCAATTGCATATTGACCGGTCCCGGAAGTTTGGGCTGCTCCAAAGCCATCGCATTGGAGGCCACGCCGCCGACAAAGGTGCCAATTACTGAACTCAACGCGCAAAGACAACTTTTCCCGACGTACTTGATCATATCAAGCCGGTTTTGGTTTGTCAGGCTCGAAACGACGTTTCCGTCGGCGCTCGGAAAATCGGGCCATCAGCGAGGGGATAAATCCGAGCAGCAGAAATACCGGCATCGCCACCATGGAGCCTTTGAGCACCCACATGGTTAACCCCGTCGCCTGTGGCGTGAAAAACTTTGCCGCCAGAGGGTCAAAAGCCCCCGGACTCAGAACGTGTTTTCCCCAGGCCATGGCCCCGTTGGCATAATACCCGAACACGGCCCCGCCAATCGCAATCGGAGCCAGCGCCACCCCCCCCATCGCCAGCCACAATCCCACCGCCGCGCTGCCGATGGCGAACCCGCCCACCGCCACGACCGAAATTGAAATCAAACCATAACCGAAGATGCCGCACGCAATCACGCCCACGGCCACATCGCCAAAGGCGATCACGCCCCTCGGATGACATCCCATGGCGATGATTCCCTTCGCGGTGCGCTTGCGACCGGTTACCGGGTCCACACCCGTCGCCACATGAATCAGCGGCCAGCCAAACACCGTGGTCCTGGTGCGATATTCATAACTTAGCTTCCGGCTCACTTCCGGCGAAAGCCTCGAGGCGACTCCCGCAATCGCCTCCAATCGCAATCTGATTTCGCTGACACTCTGGCAGCGGTGTCGGGGATTTCTCTCCATCGTCTGCAACACCAGTTCGTCAAGCCGCGAATCCACCGCCGCCTTCTTCGAGGGCAACTCAAACCGGCCCAGTGGCAATTCGCCTGTGAGCATCTCGTACAGCACCACTCCCAATGAATATATATCCACCCGCTGGTCCACTTCGAGGGGTTTTTCCAGTTGCTCGGGCGCCATATAGTGCATCGTGCCCAGGACCTGACCGGGTTGCGTCAACTGGACGTCTGTGGGCCCCGGCTCCACCAGTTTGGACAGTCCGAAATCCGCGACCTTCACGCGGCCCTTCTGGTCCATGAGAATGTTCTCCGGCTTGATGTCGCGATGAACAATGCCCTCGCCGTGCGCGTATTCGAGTGCTTCACATATCTGCGGAACGATGCCCAGGGTTTCCCGCGGGGTCAGCCGGTGCGTTTGCAGCAGCTGCCTGAGATTCACCCCATCCACGAACTCCATCAGGAAGTAATACAGCACACCTGACTTTCCGAGATCGTAAACCGTGACGATGTTTGGATGGCTGAGCCGGGCCAGGGCGCGCGCTTCGCGGGCGAAGCGTTCGGCAAAGGCGGGTTCGGTGGAGATCTGCGGAGGCAGAATTTTGAGCGCCACCTGGCGGTCGAGGCCGCGCTGCCGGGCCCGATAAACGGCGCCCATCCCCCCATGGCCGAGCAGGCCCAGAATTTCAAGCTGCGGGAAAAGGCTCTTCAGCGCTTGCGGATGCGGCGGAGAAAAACCGGCATCAGAACGCGGGGAAACGTTAACCTTCATCCCCCCTGCAATGCATTTGGCGCACAGCTTCTGCGTTGAATCCGCAGGAAGCTCTGCCTTGCAGGACTCGCAAATTCGCCGTGTTTTCATTTCGTCCGCGGGCACGAACCGCCAATTCCCACTTTCAGCCCGACGCCAGTAACCAGGCTTCCCGCAATTTGGCTTTTAATCCACTTCTTTTGCGTCCAACGAAAGTGCCATGACCGATGAGCAAAGGCCTGGTGTGAGGTAACTGATACTTCTTTTCAGCTCTGCGATACTGAAGTCACAGGGACGCGCCCCTCGCCCTGCCCTGTTCCCGCCTAGCCGGGAGAGGGTGGCTTCCAGCCGGGAGCTGGGTTTCCGTTTCATTCGTAGGGGAAAGGCATTTCTGCTCCACCCCACCAGAGCGGAAAGAAACGTGTCTTTCAGTCGCGCTTGAATTTGAAGACGTCCGACTGCGGGTTCCGGGTAAAATCAACCGGCCTTTGGCTGACGCCGTGGGAAGAGGTGGCCACCGTCAATGTGTCGCCGTCCAACTGATAGATGACTAATATGACTTTGTTGGACTGTTCGATCGGCTCCTGGATGGTCAGGTCCATTTGTTTCGGTTCGGCGTCGTCGTGCAGAATAAACGTGGCGCGCATTCGGTCGTTCGCGTCGGCACCGCGGTACTCGAGTTGATTGCCGGTGATATCAACCGTACAGATGTAATCCGGACGCGTCGTTTTGAAACCGCTCCAATGACCGTCGACGCCTTGGCCTGGTTTTGAGGAGTGTCCGCAGCCGGATGCCACCAGCAACAAACCCGTTGTTAATGCGATGAGTCCAACGAGGCAGGTCGTTTTCATTTTTATTCCCATCCCGGGGTCAACCTCGCGCCACATCATTGAGCACGGTGCCATCTGGAGCGATGAGTTGCACGCGCAACGGCATCTGGCCGACGGCGTGCGTGGAACAGCTCAAACACGGGTCATAACAGCGGATGCCATGCTCGATGCGGTTGAGCATCGGCTCGGGAATGTCCCGGCCGTGAACGTAATGCTTCGCAATCTGCGCCACGGTCTGGTTCATCGCCAGGTTGTTCTGGCCAGTGGCAACAATGAGATTGACCTTCTGGAGCAGACCGTTGCGGTCCACGGTGTAATCATGGAATAGCGTACCGCGCGGGGCTTCGCTGACGCCCACACCGCGCAGGCTGTTGATACCGGCGTCGGCGCGCAGGTTGTCGCTGAACAAATCGGGATCGTCCAGGTAATGTTCGACGTACTCCAGCGAGGCGAGAATCTCGATCAGCCGCGCGTAATGATAAAGGAACGACGACGTGACCGCGCCACGGCCCATTTGTTTGAAGCACTTCAACTCCGCATCCGCTTTGGGTACACCCATCTGTTCGCATACGTTCAGGCGGGCGAGCGGGCCGACGCGGTACATGCCGTCCGGCAGGCCCAGCGGCAGGTAATAAGGCGACTTGAGATACGACGAATTCTGGACGGATTCACCGATGAACTCGAAATACTTTTGCGGGTCCAGCTGGTCGGCAATGATGCTGCCGCTGCTATCGGTGAACCGCAGTTTGCCGCCGTGATGTTCCCAGCTGCCGTCGGGCGCGACGAGTCCCATGAACAGCGACGGGAAATTGCCGAAGATTTGGACCTCACGTTGATGGCCGGCGAGGGTTTTCTTGAAAAGGTCGAATGCGACCTGCGTGGTGGCGAATGCTTTCGGCAGCCACGCGCGGATTTTGGCGCGGCCCTCCTCGGTCAGGGGACTGCGCACCCCACCGGGCACGGCCCAGGCCGGATGAATTTTTTTACCGCCGAGCACCTCGATGATTTCCTGGCCGAACTGGCGCAGCCGGATTCCCGCGCGGGCGAGGTCGGCATTGGAGGCAATCAAACCAAAAACGTTGCGTTGCGCCGGCGACGTGTCCCAGCCCAGTAGAAAGTCCGGCGCGCTCAGGTGGAAAAAGCTCAGCGCATGGCTCTGGATGATTTGGCCGAGATTCATCACCCGGCGCAACTTGTCGGCGGCGGGCGGAATATTGACGGCCATGATGGCGTCGCCGGCTTTGGCCGAGGCGAGCAAATGGCTGACCGGACAGATGCCGCAGATCCGCGGGGTGATGCCGGGCATTTCGCTGTAGGGACGGCCTTCGCAAAATTTCTCGAAGCCGCGGAATTCCACGACATGGAAAATGGCGTCGGACACATTGCCCGCGTCGTCCATGAAGATGCTGATCTTGGCATGGCCCTCAATGCGGGTCACGGGGTCAATGACGATGCGTTTTGACATATTTTTTAAATTCATTCCGGTAGGGCGGGCAGTCCCCTGCCCGCCGGGCGGCGTGCACGGAGTGCGCGCCCTGCCATTTATCCAAATTTCAATTGCGCGCCTTCCAGTTTTGGCGTTTCGCCGTTCAGCACCTGGACCATCAGCGCCTTGATGCGGCCGGCCGGCGGCGGGCAGCCGGGCAGAAAATACTCAACCTGGACGGCTTCGTGCACGGGCAGGACGCGTTTGAGCAACGTGGGCAGAATGCCGTCGGCCTTTGGCACGCACGAATTGTCCTGGGCATTTTCGATGTAGGCGCGTTGCAGAACATTTTCCGCGTTGCCCAGGCCCAGCTGATTGCGGATGGCAGGGACGTTGCCGGTGACGGCACAATCGCCAAAGGAAACCAGCACTTTCGTTCGCGCGCGGATTTGGTGGAGGATTTCGAGGTTGTCCTCGTTGCAAACCGCGCCTTCGATGAGGCAGACATCCACCTTTTCCGGATATTCCTTCACGTCAATGACCGGACTGTAAACGAGATCGATTTTGCCCGCGAGTTCGATGAGGAACTCGTCCAGGTCAAGGAACGACATGTGGCAACCCGAGCAGCCACCCAGCCAGACTGTTGCAACACGCAATTTCATAATTCAAATTTCACGGCAGCCATTGTTTTTTCTCACGGGCGTTGACGATGAATTCCAGTTTGTCACGGTCATGTTCCATCTCGGCGGCGGTCGAGCCTTTGTGAAACAGCGCGCCGGTCGGACAGGACATGACGCATTTACCGCAGGCCGTGCAGGTTTCGGAATCCCCCCACGGCTGGTTCAAATCACTGATGATATTGGCCCGGGCGCCGCGCCCGGCGACATTTTTGGTGCCGGCGCCTTCGATGTGCCAGCACACACGCACGCAGCGGGCGCAGAGGATGCAGCGGTTGTGGTCCATGCCGAACAGCCGGTGCGTCGCGTCGACACTCCATTTGGGGGTGGAATAATCGTAGCGCACGTGGTCCATGCCCTGGCTGTAGGCGAGCGTCTGCAATTCGCAACGGCCGTTGGCCACACACACGGCGCAGACGTGGTTGCGTTCGGCAAACAGTAGTTCCAGCGTCATGCGGCGATATTTCCGCAGGCGTTCGCTGTCGGTCTTGACATCCATGCCCTCGCTGATTTTGGTGGTACAGGCGGGCAGCAACTTGTTGATGCCGGCCACTTCCACAAGACACAGGCGGCAGGCGCCCACGTCATAGACGCCGTCCAGATGACAAAGCGTCGGGAGTTTGATCCCGGCGTCCGTGGCGACGTCCAGAATGGTCGCGCCTTCCTCGGCGCTGACTTCTTTTCCATCAATCGTTAAAGTTTTGGCGGCCATAAAATTATTTGGTTGCCAGTTGAGATTTTTTTGCCTCGCCGTTTCCGCGAGGACCAAAGGGATCCGGCTGAAGCAGTTCCTCGTATTCCTTGCGGAAATACCGCAGCGTGCTCAACGTGGGGTTCGGCGCCGTCTGGCCCAGGCCGCAGAGGCTGGTGTTTTTTACCATGTCGCAAAGTTCCTCGAGTTTCGCCAGATCGCGCGCGGTGGCCTGGCGGTTGAGAATCTTCTCGAGCAAATGAAGCATCTGGGCCGTACCGGCACGGCAGGGAACGCATTTGCCGCACGACTCGTCCACGCAGAACTCCATGAAATAGCGGGCCACGTCCACCATCTTCGTCGTGTCGTCCATCACAATCATGCCGCCCGAACCCATGATGGAGCCGAGCTTGGTGAGGGAATCATAATCCACGGGCGTGTCGAGCGAGTCGGCCGGGATGCAGCCGCCGGAAGGGCCACCGGTCTGGACGGCTTTGATTTTGCCGCCATCGGGCGCGCCACCGCCCATTTCCTCAACAATCTGCCGCAACGGCGTGCCCATCGGCACTTCGATGAGGCCGGTGTTGGTGATTTTGCCGGCGAGGGCAAATACCTTTGTGCCCTTGCTCTTTTCGGTGCCGATGCCGGCGAACCACTCCGCACCCTTGCGGAGAATCGGCGGGACGTTGGCAAAGGTTTCGACGTTGTTGATGAGCGTGGGGCATCCCCACAAGCCGCTTTCGGCCGGAAATGGCGGACGCGGACGCGGCGTGCCGCGCTTGCCCTCGACGGAAGCCATCAACGCGGTTTCCTCGCCGCAAACGAAGGCGCCGGCGCCGATGCGGATGTCGATGTTGAAATTGAACGGCGATTCAAAAATGCCGCTCCCGAGCAGGCCGAGCGTCTTGGCCTGTTTAATGGCGTTCTGCAACCGTTTGATGGCCAGCGGATATTCGGCGCGGCAATAAATGAAACCCTGGTTGGCGCCGACGGCATAAGCGGCAACGGCCATGCCCTCGAGCACGCTGTGCGGGTCGCTTTCCAGGACGCTGCGGTCCATGAACGCGCCGGGGTCGCCCTCGTCGGCGTTGCAAATGACGTATTTCTGCGCGCTCTGCGTCTTGGCAACCGTGCCCCATTTGAGGCCGGTGGGAAAACCGGCGCCGCCGCGCCCGCGCAAACCGCTCTTGACCATGGCCTCCACCACTTCCTTCGGCGTCATCTCGCGCAGCACATGGTGCAGCGCCTGGTAACCGTCGGCGGCGATGTAGGCTTCGATGCGTTCGGGGTCAATCTCGCCGCTATTGGTCAGGACAATGGACAATTGTTTCTTGAAAAACGGATGGTTGAAGTCGCCGCGTTTGACCTTGGTCTTGCCGCCTTTCAGGGTTTTGACCAGCTCCAGGGCGTCTTCCGGCGTGACTTTTTCGTAAAGCGCATTCTGGGTATCCACACTTACCAGCGGGCCTTCGCAGCACAGTTTCATGCAGCCGACGCCGCGCACTTCCACTTCGTCGACCAAACCGGCGTCCTTCACCGCCTGTTCCAGGTTCTTTTTGACAGTTTCCGAATTGGAGGACATGCAGCCCGCCGCCAGGCAGCAGCGGATGACCGTCTTTTTGCGGGCGGCCCGTTCCTTCTCGGCAATCGCGTTGAGGTCATCAATTACCATTTGAAATCCATCCTTTCACGTGTTCGAGTGCGGTTTCAGGGGTTTGGCGCGGGGTGACCGTGCCGTCATAAACGACCGCCGGCGCAATGCCGCAGGCGCCGATGCAGCGCGCGGTCAGGAGGGAAAGCTGATTGTCGGGCGTGGTTTCGCCGGCCTTGATTTTCGCCCTGCCCTCGACGGCTTCGAGCACCTTGGCCGACCCTTTCACGTAACAGGCCGTGCCGAGGCAGACGACGCAGGTGTGTTTGCCCTGCGGTTTGAGCGTGAAGAAATGATAAAACGTCGCCACGCCATAAACGCGGCTGGCGGGCAGTTTCAGTTTGTAGGCGACAAACAGGAGCAAATCATCATCCAGAAAACCAAACAACTCCTGCGCCTTGTGCAGCACCTCGATGAGCGCATCGTGCTTGAACTGGTGCTTCTTCATGTGCGCTTCAAGGATCTTGAAGCGCTTGTCGCCACTGGCGTGCTGCATTACCCGGTCAGCCGCCTTTTGTTTTTTGTGTAGGAGAGTTGGTAACATAAAAACCCGACCTGCCGTTTCGTATATTCCACGTACTACTGTGTCGCCATGGAACGTTCATCAAATCTAATTTCATGGCGTTGACCGGCAGACGCTTCCCGCAATTTGGTTTTGTGTGCACATTTTTTGCTGAAATGCGACAACCGGGGATTTTCCGCCCTCGCAAACGGGTTCCCGCCTTGCTCCTAACCGCTGAGGGCCGCCGGCTTAAGCGGCGATTTGAACCGGTGTTCAACGGTTATCGACGGGGCTCGCAAAGGTGCCGTCAGAAAAAGTGAAGGTATTGCCAAGATATGTGGAGAGCCAGCCGGCGGATGTGCAAAGCTTAATTCTGTAAGCGAGATTGATTTTTTATTTCGCCAGTGAAAATCACACAAACGACCAGTTGGAAAATTTATGGCTAAAGCATCAACGACATCAAAATACGTATATTTGTTTGGAAACAAGACGGCCGACGGCAACGGCGGGATGAAACCATTGCTGGGCGGCAAGGGCGCGAACCTCGCGGAAATGGCCCGCATCGGTCTGCCGGTGCCACCCGGGTTTACCATCACGACCGAGGTCTGCACCCATTATTACGCCAACAAACAGACCTATCCCAAGGCGCTCGCGCCGATGGTGGAGGCCGGTGTTGCCCAGATCGAGAAAATCATGGGCACCAAGTTCGGCGATAAGACCGCCATGCCCCTGCTGGTCTCCGTCCGGTCCGGCGCCCGCGATTCCATGCCCGGCATGATGGACACGATATTGAACCTCGGCCTCAACGATGAAACCGTGCTGGCCCTGGTCCAGGCCACGAAGAACGAACGGTTCGCCTGGGACTGTTACCGCCGGTTCATTCAGATGTACGGCGACGTGGTCATGGGCGTGCAGAAAAGCGCCAATGAAGATCATGAACCCTTTGAAGTCGTCATCCATAGCCTCAAGCACGAGCGTTACCACGATGACATTGAAGACACCAAACTCACCGTAAAGGATTTGAAGGAACTTGTCGTCCGTTTCAAGAATTTGATCAAAAAACGCGCCGGCAGCGAATTTCCGCAGGACCCGTGGAAACAGCTTTGGGGTTCCATCGGCGCCGTGTTTGGTTCCTGGATGAACGACCGCGCCATCGTCTATCGCCGCAAATACGGCATCCCCGCCGAATGGGGCACCGCCGTCAACGTCCAGGCCATGGTCTACGGCAATACCGGTGAAAATTCCGGCTCCGGCGTGGCCTTCACACGCGACCCGGCGACCGGCGAAAAGGTTTTCTACGGCGAATTCCTCATCAACGCGCAGGGCGAAGACGTGGTAGCGGGCATCCGCACGCCGGAACCGGTGGCGCAGTTGACCAACCACATGCCGGCCGCGTTTCGCGAGCTGGAAACCATTCGCAAGACCCTGGAATCGCATTTCAAGGACGTGCAGGATTTCGAATTCACCATCCAGGACGGCAAAGTCTTCATGCTCCAGACCCGTAACGGCAAACGGACCGGTCTCGCCGCGGTGCGCTTTGCCATCGAGATGGAGAAGGAAAAACTGATTGATTGGAAAACAGCCATACGGCGCGTGCCGGCCGACCAATTGGACCAGGTGCTCGCGCCCGTGTTTGATCGCAAGGCGGTGAAGGCGGCCAAGTGCATCGCCAAGGGATTGCCTGCCGGCCCCGGCGCGGCTTCCGGCAAAATCTATTTGAATGCCGACCGGGCCGCCGCCGCCGCCGCCAAGGGCGAGAAGGTGTTGCTGGTTCGCAACGAAACCACGCCGGAAGACCTGCGCGGCATGATTGCCGCCGAAGGCATCTTGACCGCCAAAGGCGGCGTGAGTTCGCACGCGGCGCTGGTCGCGAGGCAGATGGGCAAGGTCTGCGTTTGCGGCGCCGGCGCGTTGCAGATTGATTACCACACCAAGACCATGGCCGTAAACGGCGATAAGTTCAGCGAAGGCGATTATCTGTCCATCAGCGGCACGGCCGGCGAAGTGTATCCGGGTGAATTGCGGACCGCTGCCTCTGAGATCGTCCAGGTGCTCGTTGAGCGGTCACTCGAAAGCAAGGAAAGCGCCACCTACCAGATGTTCAAGCAACTGATGGACTGGTGCACCAAGGTCACGAAGCTCCAGGTCCGCGCCAACGCCGACACGCCGGAGCAAACCGAGAACGCCATCGCATTCGGCGCCACGGGCATTGGCCTCACCCGCACTGAGCACATGTTCTTTGAAGGCAACCGTATTGATGCGATGCGCGAAATGATTCTGGCGGACAATCTGGAAGACCGTAAAAAGGCGCTCGCCAAACTGTTGCCTTACCAGAAGGGCGACTTCGTTGGCATCTTCAAGGCGCTGAAAGGCCTGCCGGCTACCATCCGTTTCCTCGACCCGCCACTGCACGAATTCCTGCCGCACGAAGACAAGGCGCAACAGGACCTCGCCGCGAAAATGGGCGTACCCGTTGAAAAAATCAAACAACGCGTCAAGGAACTGCACGAGTTCAACCCGATGCTCGGCTTCCGTGGTTGCCGGCTTGGCATCGTGTATTCGGAAATCTCCGAGATGCAGGCGCGCGCCGTATTTGAAGCCGCCGCCGAAGTCCAGAAGTCCGGCATCAAAGTGAAGCCGGAAGTCATGATTCCGCTGGTGGGTTTCAAGAAGGAGCTCGACCTCCAGGTCGAGGTCGTCCATCGCGCCGCGAAGGCAGTCATGGCCGAGCAAAACGTGAAATTAAATTACATGGTCGGCACGATGATTGAAGTGCCGCGCGGCGCGCTGACCGCCGACGAAATCGCACAGACGGCCGAGTTCTTCAGCTTCGGCACGAACGACCTGACGCAGACGTGCCTGGGCATGAGCCGGGATGATTCGGGCAGCTTCCTGCCGCCTTACACGGAACTCGAGATCGTGAAGAAAAATCCCTTTGCCACGATTGACCAGGCCGGCACCGGCCAGTTGATGCAAATCGCGGTTGAGAAAGGCCGTTCGACACGGCCCGACATCAAGCTCGGCATTTGCGGGGAACACGGCGGTGATCCTGAGTCGGTTAAATTCTGTCATCGCCTCGGCTTGTCCTACGTGAGTTGCTCGCCGTACCGGGTGCCGGTGGCCCGTCTGGCCGCCGCCCAGGCCGCCCTCGAAGAAGAAACCGCCAAAAATACGAAAAAGTAACCAACCACCACAAATCTATGCAAAAAAACAAATCACTCTTCCGGACCGGGATCCTGCTGGCCGCGCTGTTTGGAGCGACCAACGCCTTTGCCGGCGACGCGGACATCAATCTGCCGCCGTTGCAGAACGTGACGTTTTTCAACGGCAGCCTGAGCGGCCATGCCTTGTTGTATCTGGGGCTGGCCTGCTGCGTGGTCGGTGCGCTGTTCGGCTTCTGGGAATACGGGCGGTGCCGCGCCCTGCCCGTTCACAAGTCCATGAGTAGTGTCTCCAATATGATTTGGGAGACGTGCAAAACCTACCTCGCGCAACAGGGAAAATTCCTGGTACTGCTCTGGGCGTTGATCGCCGTGTGCATTGTTTATTACTTCTTCTTCCTGCAGGGCAAAACCATCGGCTCGGTCGCCGTGATTCTGGCGTGCTCGGTATTGGGCATCCTTGGCAGTTACGGCGTGGCTTGGTTTGGCATCCGCATCAACACCCTCGCCAACAGCCGCGCCGCGTTTGCGTCGCTCCGGGGCAACTCGCTGCAAACGCTCCTCATCCCGCTGCGTTCGGGCATGAGCATTGGCCTGCTACTGGTCTGCGTGGAACTGGTCTGCATGATCGGCATCCTGCTGTTCATGCCGTCAACCCTGGCCGGGGCGTGCTTCATCGGGTTCGCCATCGGTGAATCGCTCGGCGCGGCCGCGCTGCGCATCGGCGGCGGCATCTTTACCAAGATTGCCGACATCGGCTCCGATCTGATGAAAATCGTCTTCAACCTGCCGGAAGATGACCCGAAAAATCCCGGCGTCATTGCCGATTGCACCGGCGACAATGCGGGCGACTCGGTCGGCCCGACGGCGGATGGCTTCGAAACCTACGGCGTGACCGGCGTGGCGCTGATTGCTTTCCTGTGCCTGTCGCTGGCGGCCGCGCCGGCCATTGGCGCCAAGCTCATCGTCTGGATTTTCGCCATTCAAAGCCTGATGGTGCTGGCCTCGCTCGGTTCGTTCTACGTCAACAAAACCGTCAGCTACTCGCTTTACAACAACAAGAAGGACTTCAACTGGGAACAGCCGCTGACCAATCTGGTCTGGTTAACCTCGGTCGTGTCCATCGTATGCGCCTTTGTCGCAAGTTGGTTGTTGCTGCGTGACTTCACGGATGCCAGCGGCGCGGCCGACCCGAATCTGTGGTGGGTACTCGCCGGCATCATCTCCTGCGGCACGCTCGCCGGTCCGCTCATCATGGAGTTCACGAAAATCTTCGTCAGCACCAAGTCCCGGCACGTGAAGGAAATCGTTACCGCGTCCGGCCAGGGCGGCGCGTCGTTGAACATCCTGTCCGGGTTCGTCGCGGGCAACTTCTGCGCCTTCTGGATGGGCCTGGTCATCATCGCGCTCATGTTCGGGGCTTATCTATTCTCGCAAAATCCGGCCCTGCTCACCCTGATGCCGGAGCAATTCAAGTTCGCCGCGCCCATCTTCGCCTTCGGCCTGGTCGCCTTCGGCTTCCTCGCCATGGCGCCGGTCATCATCGCCGTGGACAGCTTTGGTCCGGTCACCGACAACGCCCAGTCCATCTATGAGCTGAGCCGCATCGAATCCGTGCCGAACGTCGGTGCGGAAATCGAAAGGACCTTCGGGTTCACCCCCGACTTTGAGAATTCCAAGCTGGAACTGGAAAAGGGCGACGGCGCCGGCAACACGTTCAAAGCCACCGCCAAACCGGTGCTCATCGGCACGGCGGTCGTCGGCGCGACCACGATGATTTTCGGTATCATCATGCTGCTGCAAAATGTGGGCGTCCAGATGGACCCCAACTTCAGCATCATCTCGATGCTGAGCCTGGTGCACCCGCAGGTCATCCTCGGCCTGCTCATGGGTGGCGCGGTGATTTACTGGTTCACCGGCGCCAGCACGCAAGCGGTCGCCACCGGTGCCTACCGCGCGGTCGTGTTCATCAAGGAACATCTCAACCTTAACAAGGCCGAAGCCTCGATCGCCGACAGCAAGCGTGTGGTCGAAATCTGCACCATCTACGCGCAAAAGGGCATGATCAACATCTTTATCGTGGTCTTTTCGATGGCGCTGGCCCTGGCCTTCTTTGATCCCTACTTCTTCGTCGGCTATCTCGTCGGCATCGCCTTTTTCGGCTTGTTCCAGGCCATCTTCATGGCCAACGCCGGCGGCGCGTGGGACAACGGCAAGAAGATCGTGGAAGTGGATTTGAAACAAAAAGGCACGGAACTGCACGCGGCGACCGTCGTCGGCGACACCGTGGGCGATCCGTTCAAGGACACCAGCTCGGTGGCGATGAACCCCATCATCAAATTCACGACGCTGTTTGGTTTGCTGGCGGCGGAAATTGCGGTGACCATGAAAAGCCGGGATCTGAAGACGGGCATTGGCATCGTGTTCTTCCTGCTGGCGCTGACGTTCGTCTACCGCTCGTTCTACGCGATGCGCATCCCGGTGGACAGCCCGTCGGCGGAAGGGATCAGTACAAAACCGCCGGTACCACACCTGGACGATGACGAGCTGGTGGCGAAATAACCACGAAGCAAATGATTCAAGGGCGCGCCGCAAGGCGCGCCTTTTTTGTTTCATCGGCAAGGGCGCGGAGATTGTGTAAAAGAATCTGCTACTTCAACTTCGCCAGCGTTGCCTTGACGGCCTCGAAGTTCGGCAAATCCTTCGGCGTCGGCGTCTGTTCGCTGTATTGCACCACCCCCTGCTTATCAATCACAAACGCGGCGCGCGCCGCCGTGTCGCCGATCCCGGCCAGCATCGGGAAGATCACGTTGTAGGCCTTGACGGTCGTCTTGTTCAAATCGCTCGCGAGGGTGATGCCGATTTTTTCCTTCTGCGCCCAGGCTTCCTGCGCGAACGGCGTGTCCACGCTGATGCCGATGACATCGGCGTTGAGGCCGGAATAAGCACCGAGTCCGGCACTGAGGTCGCACAGTTCCTTGGTGCAGACGCTGGTGAACGCTGCCGGGAAAAACAGCAGCACGGTGTTTTTCTTGCCAAGATTGTTGCTGAGCTTCACGTCCACGAGACCGGACGCCTGTTTGGATTTCAAGGTGAAATCGGGGGCCTTGGAGCCGACGGATATTGCCATAATCGTTTTTGGTTTTGAGTTTAACTTTCTCTTGTTGCGGCGAAGTGTGGGAATTTACCCGGCGCGTGTCAAACGGGGATTTAATGAATACGATCCGGGCCACAACCGCCAAGGAGGTGGGACAGGGGATGTCCGCGGAAAAAACGGCTGTGAGCCCGGATCAAAAATTTGTGTCGTCGACTAAAATGCCCGCCCGCTCCCAGTCCATGCACTCCGGTTCGAGGCCTGGCTGCGTGCCAACGTGAAATCCTGTCTCATCCTCAAAACCAACGGGGATACGCCGGCTGATGGCGAGGCGGAATTTTCCGGCGACGTGATGCAACCAGTTTTCCAGGGTCCTCTCGGCGGACTCCGGCTCCGTAATCCCGCGGTCCAGCCGTGCCGTGGCCCCGGCGGAAACCCGGTTTCGCAGGATCTGGCTGACTGTCATCATGCTGCCACTGTGGCACATACCGGGAAAGCGCCGCTAACCGGATATTGGCAGGCATTCAACAATACTTGTCATAATGAGACCGTTAAGCCGAAATCATGCGTAGGACAGGTGTCGCGCCTGTTCCTAACTTGCTGAAATTGGATCGGACCGGAGGCTGCTACAAAGCCGCGAGAACTTCCGCCGCATGCTCGTCCGGCTTAACCGCCGGCCAGATTTTCCTGATGCGGCCGTCCGGGCCAATGAGGAAGGTCACCCGGTGGGTGCCCAGGTATTTCCGGCCCATGAAACTCTTCTCACCCCACACACCGTAAGCGGTGACGATGTGTTTATCCTCATCCGCCAGCAAGGTGAACGGCAGCTTGAAATTCTGCACGAACTTATCATGCGACTTAACCGGATCGGTGCTGACGCCGAGCACGACCGCGCCGCGCTTTTTGAATTCGCCGAAATGATCGCGGAACGCGCACGCCTCCCTGGTGCAACCGGGCGTGTCGTCCCTAGGATAGAAATAGAGAATAATGTTTTTGCCTTTGAGATCGGCCAGAGCAAGCCGGCCGCCACCATTCGTTGCCGCCGAAAACTCCGGAGCCGCGTCGCCTTCTTTGAGCTTCAATTGGACTTCTTTCACCATAAATTCAGCCACAGATGAACACAGATCGACTCAGATGAAAGCCAAAAAACTGTTGCTGCTTGCATCATCAAATCTGTGTTTTATCTGTGCAAATCTGTGGCCTGTGATGAAACCGGTGAACTGGCCGGGTGGGCGCCGAGTTGTCGAATGCCGTCGACCACATAGAGCAACCCGGAGACGCCGGTAAAGATTGCTGCGCCGAGACTCCAGATCTTAAACCAGAGCACATTCAAATCACGGTCCCAGTCGAGCAAAACCCAGATCACGACCGCCATCTGGAACACGGTGGCTATTTTGCCGATGACCCGGGGGCGCACATTGACTTGGCCGACGGTGAGCCGGATGACCGCGATGCCAATCAGCAGCAGAACGTCGCGGCCGATGACCGTGCCCGTCAGCCAAAGCGGTATCTGGCCGAGGTGCGGACTGCGATTAAAGCTCAAGGTGACGATGGCCGATACCAGCAGGAGCTTGTCGGCCAGCGGATCGAGGATGGCGCCCAGCTCACTCTTCTGATGATAACGCCGGGCAATGTAACCGTCCACCCCGTCCAGAATCGCCGTCACCGCGAATGAAAGCAACGCCAGCAATCGGTGGATTTCGTTGCCCGTCTGAAGATAATAAATCAGTTCGACAACGAAAAACGGAATCAACAGGACCCGCAGGATCGTGATCTTGTTCGCCGTCGTCATGGAGTAAAAGATTTAACGCAAAGGCGCAAAGATGCAAAGGCGCAAAGGGAATTTTTATCCCAAATATTCGTACCGGGCGGCCTGTGCTAGACATTTTGTTCCTTGCCAAACGAGAGATTTCTTCACTCAATTCGAGCATGAAGTCAACCCGCCTGTTTGTCTGCGTTTCATTGTTTGCGCATGGTCTTTTTTCCGGGCACGCCCAGCCTTCCGGCGGCCCTTACGGACCGGTGCCGCAGACTTATGCTCTGCCAAACGACGCTGCGCATATTTATTATGTTGCGCCCGATGGACAATCGAACGCCTCCGGCACGATGCTCACTGAGCCGACGACTTTAGGGTCGGCCTTGGAGCGCGTGGTGACCGGCGATGCCATCATCTTGCGCGGCGGAACGTATCGTACCGGCGGTTTGCAGCTCAATCAGGGAATCACCTTGCAACCTTACGCCGACGAACATCCGGTGTTGAAGGGAACATTGGTTGCGACAAACTGGGTGACCCAGACCAACGGGCTTTGGCGCACATCGTGGGCACACTTCTTCCCTTCCAAGCCCGCGGACTGGTGGCGGCGCGAACGGGAGGGGACCCGGACGCCGTTCTACCGCTTTAACAACGAGATGGTTTTCGTGGACGGCGAACTGCTGACGGCGGTCGGTTGGGAAGGAGAAGTAAAAACAAATTCGTATTTCATCGATTACGACGCAGGCCAGATTTACCTCGGCGTGAACCCAACGAATCATTTGATTGAAATCACTGCGTTCGACAGCGCGCTCACCCGGACAACCGGCAAGGTCCATGGGAAAATCTCCGACGGCAAAGGGCCGGTGATTCGCGGCGTCACCTTCACCCAATACGCCTACCGCGCGCTCGAAATCGAAGGCAAGGAACCTGTCGGCCTTTCCGACCCCGCCACTTACGGCAAGGATGTCACCAACACGACACTGGAAAATGTGACGATTTCCTTCTGTTCGCGCGTGGCCGGCTATTTCCGCGGCGACCACCTGACCCTCCGGCATTGCCTCATCAGCGACACACGCACAGAGGGTGTTTATGTCATCGGCTCCGCCGACGTACTGCTGGAAAAAAATATTTTCCGGCGGAACAACATCCAACAAATCACCGGCTATTTCCCGGCGGCTGTGAAAATATTCAACCAGTGCTACCGCGCCACCTGCCGGGACAACCTGGTTATTGACCAGCCCTTTTCGAACGGCATCTGGTATGACGTCGGCAACGTGGACGGCGTGTTCATTGATAATCATGTCGAGAACGCCATCGACGGATTTTTCTTTGAAATTTCCAAGCGCGCGATTTGTGCCGGCAACGTCTTTGTCAACTGCGACCGGGGCATACGCGTACTCAACAGCACGAACGTTCAAATCTATCACAACACCCTCATCAACTCGCCAGCGTCCGTTGAGCGCACCGAACGCAGCGCGGTCAATGACCACTTCGGCTGGCATCCGAGCACCGGCCCCGGTGTGGACCAGCGCGAGGGCCACGTCTTTGCCGGCAACCTGCTCGTGGCGGATGAAAATTTCCACCAACCGCTTTTACGATTCGAACAGACGAAAGCGCTTTGCGGAAAACTGACAAAACCTGAAGTCGCGCGCCTGGACGACAATGTCTACGTGCGCAGCGGTGACGCGAATCCCCAGACCCTGATTGTGTGGAGTCCCGCGGACGGTGACAATTGCACGGCGGAATTTCAGACGCCGGATGAGTTGCGACAGTCACACCCCGAATTCGAGGCGCACAGCAGGTATTTCGATCACAGTTACGGTACAATCTTCAAATGCGCGGAGCTCGACGATTACGAATTGGCCCGCGCCTTGCCTGAAATCGAAGACTCCCTGCCCGCCCGGGTCCAACAGCTGCTGGGCTGGTCGGCCTCGGCTGCCCGCACTCCCGGCGCGTTCCCGTTTGACCGATGAGTTCCCGGTTCTGAGGGCAAAACCGCATTTTGCGCCTTGCCAAACGCGCGATTTCTTCGCTCAATTTTGCCTGCATGAGCAATTCAAAATCCAACCGGCCGCTCGTCGGCATCCTGATGGGCAGTGATTCCGACTGGCCGACCATGAAAGCCGCCGCCGAGGCGCTGACTGAATTCGGCGTGGCCAGCGAGGCCAAGGTCATTTCCGCCCATCGCGATCCGCACGGACTGGAAGCTTACGCCGCCGGCGCGGGCGAACGCGGTCTGCGCATTATCATCGCCGGCGCGGGCGGCGCGGCACACCTGCCGGGGGTAACGGCGGCATTCACCACCCTGCCGGTCATCGGCGTGCCGATCGAAAGCAAATCGTTGCAGGGGCTCGACTCGTTGTTGTCCATCGTGCAAATGCCCCCGGGCGTGCCGGTGGCCACTGTCGGGATAGGCGCGGCGAGAAATGCCGGGCTGCTGGCGGTGCAAATCCTGGCCGTCGGCGATGAACGTCTGCAAAAGGCGCTCGCCGGTTTCAAGCAGAAGCTCGCCGAGGAATCGCGCGCCAAAAATAAGAATTTGGCGTGAGACCCTGAACTGTCCAATCGTTGAACCGTTGGACCCGTAGCGATTCTATTTCTGCTTCTGTAATTCGCCGGCAAATTTTTTCCCAAAAGAAGGAAGCGCCACCCATCTGTCGTCGACCAAATTTCGCGGTGATGTCGTTAAATCAACGACATACGAATAATCGGCTGCCTGAGTATGAATTAAGTTCGACGTTTTTTCCGGCATAAAGCCTGCTAACCCCACGAGCCGGAACCGACCGGCTGGAATGGCCGGATATAAACCTAATGTTATCAGGATATGACTGAATATTTAGTCAAACGTACGAGCAAACTATTGTTTCCAGGTTTGGCGCGCGACCAGCGCAAGCGCCGGTTGCGTATGATTCTGCTGGTTGCGGCTGCCTGCCTGTTTGCCAC
>Ga0335083_10001257_pt1 | contig 35427 bp, 38 predicted proteins | sample Lox_Sample_42_FD_206716 | JGI IMG/M metagenome (GOLD analysis project Ga0335083, IMG submission 206716) | Soil microbial communities from Loxahatchee National Wildlife Refuge, Florida, United States - Lox_Sample_4.2 | ecosystem: Environmental > Terrestrial > Soil > Wetlands | place: USA...
AAAATCCGTGGCAAATGAATTTGAACCTACACGAAGACTCCCGCACTCATGTTCTCGATCATGTGTCCGGCGAATTCGCTGGTCTTGACCTTCATTGCTCCCGGCATGAGGCGTTCGAAGTCGTATGTGACTTTTTTCTGCTCGATAGTGCGCTCCATGCTGTGCTCAATCAGGTCAGCAGCTTCGTTCCAGCCCAGATGCCGGAACATCATTACGCCTGAAAGAATCACGGAGCCAGGGTTGATTACGTCTTTGTCCGCATACTTCGGCGCGGTTCCGTGCGTGGCTTCGAAGATGGCATAGCCGTCGCCGATGTTCGCGCCAGGCGCAATTCCCAATCCGCCGACCTGTGCGGCGCAGGCATCGGAAATGTAGTCGCCGTTCAAGTTGGGCGTCGCCAGCACGGAATATTCGTCCGCGCGTGTGACGACCTGCTGGAAGATCGAGTCGGCAATGCGATCGTTAATCATGATCTTATTCTTCCACGCACCCTTTCCGTGGGTCGGATAGATCGCGTCCAGCACTTCTTTCACTTCCTTCTCGACCGATTGCCGGAACGCCGGCGGAGCGAATTCCATTCCAGGTTCGACCATCTCGGCGTTCTGCGCGACCGAGAGATTCGGATTTTTGTCGTTGTTGTCCAGGATCCAACTCTCCCGCTCGGTCACGACTTTGTCGCGGAACTCTTCCGTGGCAAGTTCGTATCCCCACTTGCGGAAGGCGCCCTCGGTGAACTTCTGGATGTTTCCTTTGTGAACCAGGGTTACCGTTTTGCGGCCGGTCTCAAGTGCGTTCTGAATGGACATGCGAACCAGGCGCTTGGTGCCGGTAACGGAAATCGGCTTGATCCCCACGCCGGAATCGAGCCGAATCTGCTTCTTGCCGCCCTTCAGCATGTCCTTGTTCAGGAACTCAATCAGGCGGGCACATTCCGGTGTGCCTTCTTCCCATTCGACTCCGGCATAAACGTCCTCGGTGTTCTCGCGGAAGATGACCACGTCCATGCGCTCCGGGTGCTTCACCGGGGAAGGAACGCCCTGGTAGTACTTCACAGGCCGGACGCAAGCATACAGATCGAGGATCTGCCGCAGGGCAACGTTCAGGGACCGGATGCCACCGCCCACCGGCGTAGTCAGCGGGCCTTTGATCGCGACGCGGAATTCGCGGATCGCTTCGACCGTTTCGTCGGGCAGCCAGGTATCAAATTTGGCTTTAGCCTTTTCACCAGCGAACACCTCGTACCAGGCCACTCGCCGCTTGCCCTTGTACGCCTTCTCGACTGCGGCGTTGAAAACGCGCAGGGATGCCTTCCAGATGTCGCGACCGGTTCCGTCACCTTCGATGAACGGGATGATGGGATTGTCAGGGATCTCGTACTCGCCCTGGCGGTAACCGATCTTCTTCCCATCTGCTGGAACCGCGACACCGTTATACGAACCCGCCATCAAACCCTCCCTGACCAGGAAATTGCGCTTTAGGCTTTAAAAGTTGCCATTATAGAGAATTTGGACCAAACCTGCGTTCGCATGCCAACTCTTGTCTGAGTTCTGCGGCTGAGAGGAAGACAGCTGGCGATTATGTTTTTCCAGCGACTCCAAGGAGCCCATTGAAGGGGACTAGCAATTCTAGTCACTCCCACGATGATTCCAGTCACAAATCCTGATAATATCCCGCCGCTGTTGTGGGATAATTTCACCCGCCTGCCGGTAATCGTAGGCAGGTCATGGAGGATCTATATCGTGTTCTCATCCGTGCGCTGCCTGATTCTGTTCTCGCTCGTTAGTGCGCTTGGGTCATCAGCTGTGGCAGAGGGTTCGCATGAACGCACCGAGGTCGGCCATGACATCACCATCGGAGCGGACCAAACGGCGTCCGAAGCGACCTGTTTCGGCTGCAGCGTCCGGGTTCGCGGCCGCGTCGACGGCGACATTACCACCTTCGGCGGAAGCATCGTGATCGAGCGCGACGGGTTCGTCGGGGGCGACGCCACGGTGTTCGGAGGCGATCTCCGGCTGGATGCGGACGCAAAGGTCAAGGATGTTACCGTTTTCGGAGGACGCGTCCATCGTGATCCGCAAGCGGTGGTTGACGGCGACACCACCACCTTTGCCGGTGGCGCGGCCCTGTGGCTGTTCATCTTGTTCGGCTTGCCCTTCCTGTTTCTGGGAGCGATTATCGGACTTGTGGTCTGGCTCATCCGGAGATTCAAACGGCCCGCCCTTCCGGTTGCAGCACGCGTCTGACTTAGCTCACCAACGCCGGACTCCAAACGTCTTTCGCACGCCCAGGCTCATATAGCGGCCCCATGGACCATTGGTGCCCAGGTCGGCAACACCGAGATTTCTGTCCCTGCTGCCCAAGCGATCAAACAGAAAGTGCTGGGTCACTCGAAATTCGAAGCCTTTGCTGATATAAATCGCCGCTCCCCACGAATGCTCGATGCCGATTGCATCCCAGGACCAGGTGTAGAGCGTCTTCGGCACGTTCTTTCCGAATAAAAACGATGGGGCTCCCCACACCATGAAGCGTCGCAGTGGTCCGCGGCCGAAAGGACGCACTTCCAGATTCCCCGACAGCATGTAGCGCGCAAACATGTTGCAGGGAGCATTCGCTCCCCCATCGACATAGGAGTTTCCCGCGCACTGGTTCGGATCGATCTCATTGTGCGGCGGCGATAGATCGAATTGCGCCCACGCATAGATCATGTCCTTCGGAAAGAACATACGGTCGTCCGGACGAGCTTCGTGCCACACGCCCTCCGACCAGACTCCGCGAGAAGTATTGCCTGAGTTGATGCCTGGGGCATTCCCCGATGAGGTGGTCTGCGCCCCTGCCAACAAACCCAATACCGGAACGGCCAAGATCCAGATCCAGCTCTTCATTTCGCCTCCCAAGTTGAATAGAGCGCCACATTGTAAACTGCCACCTGGGCGATCCCTCGTGGCTGCTCTGATGACCCCAAGTCAGTGTTGTGTCGATGAGACACCGTTCAGAAAATCTCAAGCGCCTTCCAGAATTCATATCTCATACCGGGATTCTTCCATTCACTGTACGTGTAACGTCGTTTGACAACCTGTAACCTACCTGAAACAAAGGTCCTTTGGTTTGGTGCACCGATTGCAAATTGTAGTAATACAAAGAAACTAGGACCCTATGCCCCAAGAGATTTCAGTTTCGTACCAAGCCATCAAAAGCAAGGTCTATCGCCTGATCGATTCGCTGGTGGTAGGAGAAAAGAGCGAAGCCGAAGTGCAGGAATCGGTGCGCCGCTGGTGGTCCCTGATCCACCCTGCCGATCGGCCAATTGCTCAGAAGTATCTGTTGATGGTCTTGGGTCGCTCGAATTCCGCGCTGGATGCGATGAGCACGGAACTGCTCGCCGTCAGTGGCTGTGAACCGGCCCCGCCGCGAATGCCGGAAGCCCTGCTTCCGACCAAGCGCATGCGGTTGATGGAGCGCACGTTGAAGGAAAACTCGGTGCGCACCGCCATTTAATCCACTTCTTTCATTACAGTGTTCGCTATGCGGTTATGGGTACCGGTGTGCTTGTCCGCACGAAGCGTCAAAAGGCAATCCCTTGGGTTTTGGAACCGATCCCAGTTCCTTTTGTGACTTCCACACTTCTCTTGGCGATCGGCTCGACCATGTCGAATCCCCACAACTCCACTCTACAAAAATTCCTCTTCTTCTCTCTCCTTGCTCTTGAGCGGGTCGTTGTCGGCGATAATTCGACTCACCACCGCGCGCCGTATCTCCTCAAGGTCGTAACGCGGAAAGACAAGGATCTCCGGGCATATAAGTATCGCCAGTGCTTCTCCCGCAAAGTGTCCACAAGACCTTGAGGAGTAGCCACGAAAAAGGACTGCCACCAGGAGTGGCCTGAGTCGGGATTGTAGAGTTCGATGTGGAGTTCTTCCGCGAAAACCTCGGGATCGGCCGGCCCTGGGATCGCGTCAGTCTTATCGAAGTAGAGTCTCTTGATCTGAATTCTGCCGAGCGCAGGCTCGAAGGGCAGGGAGGCGGCGACTTCCTCGGCAGATGGAGGCCAAGCTTTCGGAATGGCATCTCCGTGCAGTGTTAGATCGGGCGGGCCGAACGGACTCGCGGGCGGTGTCGTCCCGCCAGCTCCTCCGACCCGTGAGCTCCATCTCCCGAGGGCAAGCAAGCCTCCGCCAACCATTACGAGAAACAATAATTTGAGAGCATCTTGCGGCGCGGTGGCGACGGCAGCAGGCATGGCTCTCGGAATTGTATCTTGGCCTAGACGGTTTCGATTGTCACCTTCTTCAGCACCACATCCTTACTCGGACGATCGTTACGCCCACGCGGGACTTTGGTGATTTTGTCGACCACATCCTGGCCCTCCACGACCTCGCCGAAGATCGTATGCTTGCCGGTCAGCCACGTGGTCGGTACCACGGTGATGAAGAACTGCGACCCGTTGGTGTTCGGGCCGGCGTTCGCCATAGCCAGCTTGCCGGGCTTATCGAACTTGTGCGGCGAGCCTTTGGTCTCGTCCTCGAACTGATATCCCGGGCCGCCGGTTCCAGTCCCTTGCGGATCTCCGCCCTGGACCATGAAGTCGGGGATCACGCGATGGAAAATCGTGCCATCGTACAGGCGATCGTTGGATTTTTTGCCGGTCGCAGGATGCTTCCATTCGCGTTTGCCTTCGGCAAGTTCGACGAAATTCGCGACGGTCTTGGGAGCTTCTTTGTCGAAGAGCCGGCAGACGACGGTTCCTTCCGTGGTTTCAAATGTGGCGTACATTCCGGGTTGACGAGTCATAAAATCCTTTCAAAGCGTCGCTGGTCGTTGGTCGTTAGCTTCCTTTTCGCTACGGGCAACCGCTCAGTTGCCCGCGATGCAGGCGGCTCTCTGGATACTACTTCGGTGTGGTTGCAGCCTTCGGGGTTGTGGCCGATGGTTTCTTTGCCGGGGTCGCTGTCGGTTTGGTGGCGCCGCCCGCCTTTTGAATCGTAATGTGATTGATCTTGATTGGGCGAAATGGCCGGTCATTCGCATCGCGGCTCATCGACGCGATCTGTTTCACGAGGGCAACCGATGGCTCATCGCATTGACCGAAGATCGTGTAATGGCCATTGAGGATCTGTCCCTGCTGTCCGGTGAAAGCGACTTCTGTGATAAAGAACTGGGAAGTATTCGTGCCCGGCCCTGCGTTGGCGTAGGCAAGTCGCCCCGGCTTGTCGAAGAGCAGGTCGGGCGAGGTCTCGTTCTTGAAGGCCTTGACTGGATCGGGACCCGAGCCGGTTCCCGCGGGGTCTCCACCTTGGATCATGAATTGCGGAATCACACGATGAAAAATCGTGCCATCGTAAAGCGGCACGCCATGCTTGCTGGCTCCCATCGGGCTCTTCCAGTCTTTGGTCCCAGTCGCGAGGCCTATGAAGTTCGCCACTCCAATGGGAGCTTTGTCGGGGAACAATGTACAGGTCATTTTGCCGGCCGTTGTATCGATGATCGCTGTGGGCTGCGCTGCTGATCCTGCAGACGCGGCAGGCTTCGCCGGGGCAGCCTGCCCGAACGACACGGAACCCACTAATGCGACAATTCCTAAGGCTACGAGTGCGTTACGCATGGATTCTCCTTGGAAGCGATGCGTGAAAGTTTCGAATGAGCGCAACGTTGCATTGTACGACAGGCACGCCGCTTCCGCTCAACCGCACTGTCATCCTGGGTCGCGTTCTTTGCGCCGGAGGACCCCGCAACAGAGCGTGGCGGGACTTCATAGGTCCTCTGCCGCGAACGGCGCCGGTCAGGATGACAAGGCAGTTTATTTTGAGCTCGCGGCCTGCATCTCGTGGCTTATGCGCTCCACTTCGCGAAACACGCGCATCAGATTGCCCCCTAGAATCTTGTGAATATCTTCCGCGGAGTAGCCGCGGTCGAGCAGTGCCTGGGTGATCTTGGGCAGATCCGCCGCCGAGTCGATCCCTTGCGGAGTGGCTCCGCTGACGCCGTCAAAATCCGACCCGAGCCCAACGTGATCCACTCCGGCGACCTTCGCGATATGGTCGATATGGTCAATCAGGGACTTGAGCGGCGGGCGCGGAATCTTCGCGATCCACTCGCGCTCGATGCGGTCGAGTTCGATGTAGTTTACCTCCTTGCCCTCAGCCTTTTTCTGGTCGATGTATTTCTGCCGGGCGGCTAACGCATCGGCCCGCTGGGCATCGCTGGCTTTTCGGAAGTTTTCGTCGATGAAACCATTGAAGAAGTTCACTTGCACGACTCCACCGTTTTTCGTCACGGCTCGCAACATGTCGTCGGTCATGTTGCGAGGGGCATCGGTCACGGCGCGCGCCGAAGAGTGAGAGGCAATCACCGGGGCCTTGGTGGTCGCGATCGCATCCCAGAATGTCTTGTCGGCGACATGCGAGATATCCACCATCATACCTAGCCGGTTCATCTCTAGAACGACCTGCTTGCCGAAATCAGTGAGTCCGTTGTGGTGCTCGACCTTTGGATCGTTGATGTCACCTGAGGAGTCGGCCCATTCGTTCGTGTTTGACCACGAGAGTGTCATATAACGCACGCCGAGGCGGTAGTAATCGCGCAGCAGATGCATATCCGCCTCGATCGAGTGACCACCCTCGATTCCCATCAGGGCTGCCAGTTTGTGCTCGCGGTGGGCACGCTCAATGTCCGCAGTGGAGAAGGCCATCATCATGCGGTCGCGATGGCGGGCCGCCTGCTCGTACACAGAATCGATCAGATCGAACGTGTGGCGTGCAAAGTGGCCTTGATTGGTTTCGGGCTCGACCCAGATGGAAAAGAACTCCGCGCCCAGATTTCCGCGGCGTGCCTTGTCGAGGCTGATATGGCCAATGTCGTTCGCATCCGTCGAGCCAATGTCGAACCCTTCATCCAGAAACCGCTGGGGTGTATCCGCGTGGGTATCGATGACGAGAGCTGAGTTGTGAATCTCTTGAGCGCGCCGGCTAACGGTGATTTCTGAAGTTGTTTGTGCAACAGCGATGGAACACGTCAGGGTGATTGCGAGAAATAGCTTTGTGATTGTGGCCATAGGGCGTTCAGCAGGATTCTGATTGTATAGGCTCCGCTTTAGGCTGACAAAAATCGGAACCACAAGACCCACAAAGGACATGCAGGACGCCCGGGTCAGTTCGGAATGGCCAGCGCGGCGAGGGCGTGTTCGAGGCATTCCTGTAATGCCCGATCGGTATCGATTACCGTCTTGGGCGCGAGGATCTCCTCGAACCGGGATCTTACTCGAAGGTAGAGCGAGTAATCGCGATTCCCGGCCGGATGCTCACCGCGATCCGAGTCGGCCTCCAGTCGTTGTCTGACAGTCTCATCCGAGCAGATGCATTCGAGAATACGCCAAGGCTGGTGCAGGGAACCGGCCGCCGAGACTGCATTTTCGATCTGGTAGCGGCGCGAAAACGTGCGGCCGTCGAGAAAGATCATTTTGTTGGGATCGCGCGCTAGCAGATAACCCGCCGTCTGCAGCATCAGTTCCTGACAGAAATCGTCTTGCCGCGTGGAATATTCGATTTCTTCCGGAGTGAACACTGCATGGCGGAATTCGTCCTTGCCCAGCACGCGGCCTGAGGTCCGCATCGCGAGTTCACGGGCGAGTGTCGACTTGCCGGTCCCGGGAAGACCAGCCATCAAAATAATCATGAGCGAGATGGTAAAGCAGCCAAGGGATTCAGGCTACTTTGAAGCCTTTAGAACCTGGATGTTATTTCGATCCGCCGCCGAGAGCGACTTCGGTCTCTGTCGCAGGAGTGGTTTGCGGCTTATCCTGCTCGGGGCGTTCCATGGGGATGATGGTCTGGGTTTCGCGCCACTCGGAGTAGTGTCCGCTGACCATGATGTGGAAGCACCAGTGCCGCCGCTCTTCCTCCGGTTCCACCAGGCCAAGCGACTTCATATAGAACAGATAGTGTTCCATCCAGCGCACTTGCTCTTTGTTCAGGCCCCGGCGTTGCAGATCCACAGTGACCCCGGCCAGATGGGAAGAAGCAGTGTCGCCCTCAGCGGGAGCGGCGTTGCGATTATGGCGTCGCAGCTTCTTCTGAACCTTCACCGTTCGCACCGCCGAGTTGACCTGAATCTGCTCGTGGAAGCGATGGTAGTACGCCTGGCTCAGATCGTCGACAAAGTCGCGTGTCCACGGACGGCAATAGCGGCGCGAAGGATCGAGCGAGTGTTCAATCCGCAACGTCTCGCCCGGAATGATCGGCACCAGCGATCCATCCGCTTTCAAAGCCTCGAGTTCTGTTTCGTCCTGAATACGCGGCAGTTCAAGTCGATCGATTTCCGCATTCTGAATCAGAAGCGATTCATGAGAAGGCTTGAACATCGGGTGCCAGCGCAGCCAGCGGAAATGCCGATGGGAGCGCTGTGGAGTCGCGTGGTGCACCGCGAAGGCGGTACCCGACATTGCGCTGCAGATGAATGCGAGAACTGCAACCGCCGCGAATTGGGCTCCGAATACTCGTCTCACGAAGTGGCTTCCGTGTGGAACAGATGTCTTGCGACTCCGTTCCCTGCAAGGTGCGGTTATTCTAAGCCATGCTGTCAAGTGGACCAACCTGATCCAGCGTGCTGCCCATTACTTGGGTACTCAGGCACTCCGCTCCAACGAATGATTACTGCTTGTTACTCATTCCCGAAAACCGAAGGCCCGAGGATTCTATCGGCAAGCGAAGGGCCAATGATTAGCTTTCGTGAGCCTTTCTATGTGGGCTGCCAGCTATAACTTGGCGCGACTTGGATGTACACCCCCGCTCGACGGGTGGTCAGAGTGACAAAATTTAGCGCCGCAACAGGTCACCGAATGCCTGTTTTATGACCTGCCCGCCGACCTCGGAAATGGACTTGGTCAGCGGAATGTCCTTGGGGCATACTTCGACGCAGTTTTGCGCGTAGCCGCATTCCTGGATGCCGCCATCGCCCATCAGCGCCGCCAGACGCTCACGCTTCAGCGCCTTGCCCGTGGGATGGGTGTTGAACAGTCGAACTTGTGCGATGGTTGCCGCCCCCACGAAGCCGGTGTCTTCATTGAACTGCGGACAGGCCTCCATGCAACAAGTGCAGGAGATGCAACGCGACAACGGATAGGCCGCTTCCTGGTCTTCAGCGGTCATCCGCGGGCCGGCGCCGAGATCGTAGGTGCCGTCGATTGGAACCCAAGCCTTTACCGCCTTCAGGTTCTCGAAGATTACGCTGCGATCGGTCGCCAGATCGCGCACCACCGGGAATTTCGAAAATGGCTCGAGCCGAATCGGCTGTTCCAGTTGATCGATCAGAGCCGAGCACGCCATGCGCGCCTTGCCGTTGATCAACATGGCGCAAGACCCGCAGACTTCCTCCAGGCAATTCGAGTCGTAGGTGATGGGCGTGGTGGCCTTACCGTCGCGCGTGACCGGGTCGGCGGCGATGTCCATGAGCGCCGAGATCACGTTCATGTTCGGCCGGTAGGGAACGGAGAACTCCTCCCAATAGGACTTCCCATTGGGAGTCAGTTGACGCTTGATTTTTAAGATGACGGATTTATCAGCCATTCGCGATTAACCTTCAGCAATTAGCGCTTCGTTAAAAACATCACTACCGGCACGGCCGTAAATCGTGCCCTTCCCGGTGAACTCGTAACCTCGCGCCAGCGCACCCTGCATCAGAGGCGATCGTTAATACTTCCTAGCCCGCGGCGGAATCAGTGATACATCCACCGGTTCGAACTCAAACTTCGGTTCATCCGCATCCGGAGCGAAATACGCCTTCGTGGTCTTTAGCCAGTTCTTGTCGTCGCGATCCGGGAAGTCCGGCTTGTAGTGGGCCCCGCGCGATTCATCCCGCATGCGTGCTCCCTGCGCAACGACCCGCGCCAACTGCAGCATGTTGTAGAGCTGCCTCGCGAACACGATCGTGGTATTTGCCCATTGCGTACGGTCGCTCAGGTTCACCTTGCGGAAGCGCTCCAGCAATTCGACCAGCTTTACGTCGGTCTGCTGCAGGTTCTTGTTGTAGCGGATGACCGTGCAGTCCTTGGTCATCAGGTCGCCCAATTCACGCCACAACTTCACAGGGTTTTCATTGCCCTCGTTCTTCATCAGCAGGGCATTGCTTTCCTCCTGGCGCTTCTTCTCGCCTTCGAAGTGTCCGTTGCCGTCCGTCGAGCCCTGCAGACCGCAGGCATACTTAACCGCGTTCGGACCAGCGATGGCGCCACCATAGATACACGAAACGAGCGAGTTCGCGCCGAGACGATTTGCACCGTGATATTGGTACTCGCACTCGCCCGCTGCGTATATGCCCGGAATGTTCGTGGCCTGCTTGTAATCGACCCAGAGCCCACCCATGGTGTAATGCATGCCCGGAAAGATCTTCATCGGTGTGTCGCGCGGATCGTCGCCGACGAACTTTTCGTAGATTTCGAGAATGCCTTCCAGCTTGCGATCGAGAATCTTGCGGTCAATGTGCGTCAGATCGAGATAGACCATCGGCTTGCCATCGATGCCAAGGTTGTACTCATAGACGACTTTGAAGATGGCGCGGGTCGCGACATCACGCGGCACCAGGTTGCCGTACTTCGGATACCACTCTTCGAGGAAGTACCAGCGTTCACTCTGCGGGATCGATTTGGGGTCACGCGTGTCGCCCGCATTCTTTGGAACCCACACACGACCGCCCTCGCCGCGAGCCGACTCCGACATCAGGCGGAGTTTGTCCTCGCCCGGGATCGACGTCGGATGTACCTGGATGAACTCCCCGTTGGCGTAATAGCAGCCCTGCTGGTACAGAGCCGACTGCGCTGAACCGGTGCAGACGACCGAGTTGGTCGATTTTCCGAAGATCGCTCCGATTCCGCCGGTCGCGATGATGATCGCGTCGGCCGGGAAAGTCCGCACCTCCATCGAGCGCAGATCGATGGCGCAGATGCCGCGACAAACGCGGTTTCCGTCGAGCACGGCCGAGAGAAACTCCCAGTGCTCGTATTTTTTTACTTTGCCCTCGGACTCGTAGCGCCGTACCTGCTCGTCCAGCGCATACAGAAGCTGCTGCCCGGTAGTTGCGCCGGCGAAAGCTGTGCGGTTGTACAGGGTTCCACCAAAGCGGCGGAAGTCGAGCAAGCCCTCCGGCGTACGATTGAAGGGCACCCCCATGCGGTCGAGCAGATCGATGATGCCCGGCGCCGCATCGCACATGTCTTTAACCGGTGGCTGATTGGCGAGGAAGTCACCGCCATATACCGTATCGTCAAAGTGCTGCCAAGTGGAATCGCCCTCGCCTTTAAGGTTCTTGGCGGCGTTAATGCCGCCCTGCGCGCAAACCGAGTGCGACCGCTTCACCGGGACGATCGAGAACAGATCACATTGTCCGCCCATCTCGGCGATCTTGATCACCGCCGAGAGTCCCGCGAGCCCGCCGCCGACTACGATGATTCTTGGAGCTGCTGCCATGATTGCCTTCAATGAACCTGTGTGAAATTCCTGTCGTTAATCTCACCTTGATCGTACGGCTGCTGGGGGTGTGACCGGAACGACGTCAGACTAGCCAGGCCCACGCCGCTCAGAAGCAAGAAGAGAGCCAGGCAAAGTGCTAAAAATCGCTTCTGCGCCTTGTCACCCGAGATGATTCCCCACTTCGCGGCGAACAACCAGATCCCATACGCGAAGTGCCACGAAGCCGCGATCAGACCCACTACGTAGAAAAGAAACAATGGAGTCTGAAACACCTCGTGCTGCACCTTGCCAAAAGAAAGATCCGGCCGCAGGTGCAGGTCAGACCCAAGAAACCGCATGGTATACACGTGCCAGGCGATGTAGATGAATGCGATCGCGCCGGTCCAGCGCTGCAGCGTGTACATCCAGTTACCCGACCAGGGATATGAGACCGTGTTCGATTCTCCGCGGTACCAGATATAAAAGCCATAAAGCGCGTGGTACGCAATCGGCAGCCAGATCCCAAATAACTCGAGGAAGAACACCAGCGGCAGATTCGCCAGAAAACTGACCTGGCGGGCGTAGGCAGACGGCCCACTCTGTCCAATCGCAGTCGAGTTCGAGATCAGGATGTGCTCGAAGAGAAACGCACCGACGGGAATGATTCCGGTCAGCGAATGCAGCCTGCGAAGTACGAAGGATATCCCTTGACCAGCCCGCAACGGAGCCACGCCATGCGCAAGAACGGGAGCAGAAGAACTGGCGGACGCCACAGAAGCTCCTTGTGAACCCCAGTATGACAAAAGAACCTTTGATTATCTGGCGTGAGAAGAATGGAAGTCAAGGAACAGTGGCCAGTGTAAGGACAGCCGCCTCGGCTGTCCGTCGAGCGGAGTTCGCCTAGCTCTTGCTCAGAGACTCAATATGACTCCCTAGCTCTGGGAACGAGTCCACGACAAGATCCGCGCCGGCACTCAAAAGCGTCTTTCGATCGAAAGTGGTTGTGATCGCCACCGTGAAACACCCGGCGGCCTTGCCCGCGCCCACTCCGGCAGTCGAGTCCTCAATCACCCAACACAGTTCCGGCTCCAGCCCAAGGTCTCGCATGGCGACTTGGAAGATCTCCGGATCGGGCTTGGAGCGTTGAAACCTCTCGGTGTCGACGATCGATTGAAAACAATCCTCAATCCCCAGTATGCGCAACGCCGCTGCTCGATTGCGTGGCGTCGCCGAAGTGGCTAGTGCCAGCCGCAACCGGGTCGCCGCCCAGTGCACAAATTGGCCCGCTCCATCGACCGGCTGGAGTTCATGCTCGATCTGTTCGTAGAACTCCTTCTTCCGCTGCATGACACGCCCGGCCTCAGATACACGGCCACGGGCTTGCAGTACTTCGGGCATCATGGTGCGATCGGGGCGTCCCTTATAGCTGTCGTAGACTTCCTCTGGCAGAACAATTCCGATCTCGGCAAAGGCGAGTTCCTTCGCCCGCTTGTGGAGCGGCTCGGAGTCCACCAGCACGCCGTCCATATCAAAGATCAAAGCTTCTGGATGTCGCATCGTCTTTTGCGGATTAGATTATGTGATCGGCCATTCGCTTCTCGCACCATTCCAGAAACTGCCGGAAAGCCGCTCCGCGATGGCTGTACTTCGATTTCTCCTCTGCGGAGAGCTCTGCGAATGTCTTCTGAATGTCGGAAAAATAGAACAGCGGATCATATCCGAACCCGTTGGCTCCCCGTGGCGCATCGAGGATGATTCCTTCGGCCACTCCGCGAAATGTCTGCAGCATTTTGCCGTTGCGAGCCGCTGCCAGCACACATACGAATCGCCCGGTGCGTTGCTCCGAAGGAACACCCTGCAACTCGCGCAGGACACGCGCATTATTTTCTTCATCGTCGGTGTTGGCGTCGGCAAGATGCGGTTGGTCCGCCGCGTAGCGGGCCGAGTGTACTCCGGGAGCGCCGTTCAGGGCATCGATCTCCAGCCCGGAATCGTCGGCCACCACGATCTCGCCCGGGACATAGCGGCTGTATTCTTCGGCTTTCTTGCGGGCGTTCTCTTCGAACGTGTGGCCATCTTCGACGACCAGCGGGAGGGACGAGAAGTTCGGGATTCCGGCAGTCTCGATTCCGTGCAGGGCTGCGGCCCCGGCGAAGTCCCGCAGTTTGCCCGGATTGGATGTGGCAATCAAAACTCGTTGCATAGAGAGTCATCACCAAGGGTGCCCCATTTCTTGCGCTTTCGCGAGAAGTGGGAACTACCGAGCCGCAACTTGGCAAGTAGCAGGACTACGCCGCTCGTCGCCTCCACATTGCGCAGGAAATCAGACCTGCCGCCGTCAGAATCGAAATCCACCCTCCTCCTGCCCGATCCCAGGTTCGTACAAATCGAACCTCCACGTGATTCATTCCCGCCGAAAGCGGGACTAGCATCTGCCCGGTGCCATCACGGGCGGTTGTCTCCACCTCGCGCCCATTTACGAACGCTCGCCACGCAGGATAGCGGAAGAGTCGCAGAGCAACCTGGTCCGCCGCAGACACTTGCACAGTAAACGACTTCCACTCAGCATCCCAGTGAAGAACATCGATCGCGGCATGCGCCGGCCCCGCCACCGTCACCTTACGGGCGTTCTTGTCGATAGCGGACGGATCCGCGCCCAATGGCGTGTATTCATCAGTGCCTTCGTACCCGACTCCCGTGATCACATTGTCCTTCATCTCCCGCAGGTCCGCGGCCGTGTCCCACCACGGGGCTTGGATGTAACGCCATCCTAGAACGACGATCAAAATCGAGGCTGCGCAGATCGCAGTTCGATGCCGCCAAGATCGAAAGGCGACGGTCACGAAAACGGTAAAAATCATGCTCAGGCAGAGGAGCCAGCGCCAGGGGAATTGCATGTATTGCAGCTTGGGGAAAAGGTTCCACGCGAACAGCGACACGGGAATCATAAGAATGCAGCAGGCCAGCGCCCAGACAGAGAAGGCCTTCCAAAGCTCGCGCCTCTCCTCACGCCATAGTTTGCCAAGGATCACGGCAATCAGAATCACCACAACTTCCAGAACCGCAATCCAGGAAACGATGCGGTTGAATGCATCATGGTCCGCGTCGGTCGTATGGACGAACAGAAAATTGTCCACCGGGCGAGACCCCGCTGAGACCGCGTTGGCGATCTCCACCCATCGCTGTTCATAAACCGCAGGCAGCAGGTAGAAAGCAGCGAGGCCCGCGCCCAAAACGATTGCCAGGACGCCAGTCCATGCGATCCTTAAGGATTTCTTTTTCCAGGCAAACCACAGGATCAGCAGCGCGAGGGAGTAATGAATCATCACCGCGGCCGGAGCATTGATAAGCCATGCTGCAGCCAGAACCATTCCAAGCGGGATCGTGGTGCGACGCTCTCCCTCCGCAGCTTTCCACAAGAGCAACACAAGCAGAGGCACCAGAGAACTCGCCAGCAGCTCCGCGAGAGCGCTGCGCCAGTAAACGATCACGAGGTGGTAGGGATTGACGGCGTACAAAGTTGCCGCGAAGATAGCATCACGTTCAGCAAGCCAGCGCCGCGCCAGCAAGAACATCGAAATTCCCGCCAGCATAAGCACGAGCCAGATGTAGACAGGAGAAGCAATGGTCCACGGAAAGAGTGCACCGATTATGCCGCCCAAAGTCCATGAAACCGGTGGATAGAAAATGAATCGCGGCTCACCAAAACCAGAGTGCGCCAAAGATGCCCAATGTGGATAAAAGATCCCATGCTTCCATTGAGCCAGCACTTCCAGCCAGGAGTAGAGATGAAATTCGACGTCGTGCCCCGATGGAGTGCCGAAGTGAAGGAATGGGATTTCACAGGCCATCACAGCCGAGGCGATCGCGACGAGTGGTTTCCACCAGAGGCCGGGGGCTTGCTGAGATTTTCGCGAGTGAGTGGTCGAGCCCGTGCTTCCCAGAGTGTCCTCTCGGACGAAGAAATTCAACGACGCAACTGAAAATTCAGTCGCTCCAATTTAACCCAGATTTAACACTGCTGAAACCATAGCGCAATCCGAAGGCGCTACCTTACTCGCATTGGGGTGGAACAGACCGCGAAGAATTGAGGGATCCGCACCAGAGACGGGGTTCGGGTTCTTCGATTCTTCGTATCTAGCCCCCGTCAAAAAAGCCTCTCGCACGCCTGGACACCTCGTTGGCCCCTGTTAGCTCCCCAGCCCACACTCCATTCCCTCCGTGACAAACCTGACCCGGGAGGCTTTTATTTAGTCATGGGTCGTCAGCCGTTCGCCTGACACGCAGAGCACCGCCGCTGCCCTGCGCACAAGAGCGTAATGTTGGTTTTAGCGAAATCGCGGAAACAAACCCGAGCGCCGCCGGCCAACTTTAAGCCAACGACTAATGACCAACGACCAACGACGGTTTAAACCGAAGCAACGTCCTGGGGATTGCGCTGGTGCTGCAGTTCGGTGAGGAATTCCTGTTGCTGTAGGCAAGCGCCCCGACGCAAGAGTTCGAGCAAAGGATCTTCCATCTCTTCGGCTGCGTCTGCGGCGGTTTTATCGGCGGGTTCGAATTGTGTGAGATCCGCAACCAGAGCTTTAGGAGATACACTTAGCTCCGGCTGAGCACTTGAATTCTGTTGCAGGAAGGTGATGAGACTTGCGACCTGCGCTCGCTGCTCGGATGTGCGCGACGGAAATTCCACCCCCATTCCATGTCCGGGATGAGTGACACGGACCATGCCGTCGGTGTGAACCTCGAGCTCGTTGGCTTTCACACAGAGATCGACCAGTGCGCTCTCGGGAAAGGGCGCATCGGTTCGAACGTAGCAGCCGCCCAGACTCAAATCCGTCAGCTTGCAGTCAGGCACGGTTTCGTCTTCCGTAGCACCGGCCCCGGCGGCAGCGGCTTTGAGCCAGCCCCTCAGTTGCTGTTTGACCTCTTCCTGTACATCAACAAAATGAACGCCCGTCTGCCCATTCGGATTGGCCCACACTACTTGGCCGTGACCTTCGACCACTACGGTTCCATCTGGCAATTGAAAGTGAAAGGCCATCAGCGAACCAGGAGTTTGCGCTTCGGCAGTGAGCACGTCCATCCCGGTTTCAGAGAGATCCAGCAGGATACCGTCGACTTTCCGTGAATCCGGCAAGGTGATTTCCACCGCCGCCTGCACGGGCACGCGGAAAGCTCGGCGCCGTTCGCGTGTGAGCAATGCAGCCGCGGCGCGTAGCCCGGCCCGCGCCGCATCTTCGGAAATTGGCTTGTAGAGAACGAAGTGGGCTCCTCCACTCAGGATCTGCCGGACTTTCGCTGTGTCGGCCACCAGCGCCACGGTCAGCGGTCCGGTCCCCAGTTTCTTGGCTTGGAGCAGGACATCTTCGGCAACCTTCTGGTCGTCAAAATCGACGATCAGCGTGTCGAACTTCTGCTGCTGGATGCGGGCCAGGGCAGTTTCGGGATCGCTGGACCGGTCCGTAGCAATGCCGAAACCGGACAGAACTCTGCCCAGTACGTCCGCCGCCGAATCGTCACTCGAGACCAGCAGTGCCTGAAGATTCATAATCGATCAAAATGTCCGGGGTCCCACTTCCGGATCCGTGTTTACGGCCAACGGGGCGCCGCAGGGCGCGACGGTTTGGATGCCGTTGAACCCCCGGAACTGGCGCCAGCTTTCGCCGCCAGGGCATCCGCCGAGCTGGCATCGTCGACCTCTGCCAGGACAACGTTGTCTTCCTCGTCGCTCTCGGCCAGCAGCGGTGCGACTTCCCGCAGCTTTTCCGCAGCCTGCTGGAGCATTTCAATCTGTTTGCCAAGTTGGGCGTATTTCGCCTGCTTCTGCCGCAGGACCTCGTGAATGTCCTTCATACCACCCCCTGTTGGCAATTTAAGAAGCGGGGGGCAGGCCGGTCAACGGTAATCCAGAACCGTCGATTACTGGGGTAATGGACTCTCGGAACCCTCCAAGGGGCTACTTGAAGCAAACAAAAGCCCCGCTCGGATGAGCGGGGCGGAAATGATTGGGGAGTAGAGTTCGCTATGCCTTCAGCTTACGCCGGACTACGCCAGCCAAGCCGACCAGGCCGGTACCCAAGAGTGTCAACGAGCCGGGCTCGGGAACTACAATATTTGTGTCCCCGCTGGAGATCAGCGTCGACCCGCTGAAGAAACCCTTGCCCGTATTGATAGTGATCTGAATAGTTGCGCCGAACACCGTTGCGCCCGTATACCATGTCCCGGTCAACGCGCCGCTCAGCGTGTAATTGTGCGTACCATTCGCCAACGTTACCAGGGTCCAGGTGACTGGGCCGGAGAACGTCCCACTGAAAATCGTACCGTTGTGAACCCCGTTGGTTCCGTTGCCGGTGATCGTGAAAGCTCCACCAGCATCAAAGGTGGCGCCCATTTGCAGGCTTCCCCCAGATTGCATACCGGCCGTTGAGAATTCCAGAGTTCCCAAGTTGCCTGTGATCATAGAGCCGTTGACACCCATTACAGCCAACGTGGAACCGCTCAGGCTTAACCCTGCGCTGCTGCCACTCAACGTCCCGCCTACGTTCGTGAAGTCGACTGAACTACTTGCGAACGCCGCCATCGGCAGCGCCAGAGCCAGCAAGAACAGCAGTGCAAATCTCTTCATGACTACCTTCCTCCCACAGATCAGTGAACTCTATATGTTCTTGATTTCTTGCAGCCCCATCACTGCAAGCTGAAGCGCTGGCCAGAGTGAACTATCCCGTACTGCTCCTTGCATGCAAGCCTCCAAATTCAATGATTTTGTAAGATGATGAAACTGAATGCTTTATGTTTGCATTGATCGATCTAAGAAAAACCGGTGAGTGCAAACTAATGCACACAGAATCAACTTTGTTGCGCCTCAGCAGGTTCCAGACGTCTACAGTGAAGGAGTTAATTGGTGGTGGCTTACCCCGTCAAGGAAGGCAGACGATCCCCTGCGCCCAGCAGGAAGATCGCTCCCACCACGATGCTGTACGCCGAAGTCACAAGCGTCAGCGCGCGAAGTGCATTGGGGTGTGCCAGGCTCGCGGAAAACAGTCCGGCGGCCGCCGCGCACATGAGCGTATTCATTACCAGCAGGCCGAGGATAAACATCAACAGGCCGACCAATCCCGCTACCCCTCCTAGACTAGCGGCCGCGAGGAACAGCGACACTTGCGTGAACGTCTCGGCTCCCAGTCCGTGGACCACTCCGACCAGAAACGTCGAGGTTGTCCCATAGCCGTTCTTGAAGACCTGCGGAGCCTCCACCCTCGCGCCGCCGAAGACGCGAGTCAGCTTCCAATACACCCACAGTAGCCCGTTGATAAGCAGCGTGATCCGCGTCCTTGGGGCGTGGCTGTGGGCACCGGGACGGAAGAAGGTCCCCAGCACGTACAAGCCGAGCAACATCAGCGTCCCGCCGACAAGGCGCTCAGCCCAGACGTCACTCGCGACGGGCAATACCATGCGGAAGGCTATGGCCGCGGTACCTAGCACTGCGACGGTCGTCGCATGCCCTGCGACATAGAGCAATCCATAGCGCATAGCGTCCCGGGGTCGGGACTGCACGCTGGTGATATCCGTGATCGCGGCGATGTGATCGTAGTCGAATCCGTGGCGGAAGCCGAGCACTGCCGCACCAAGCAGGACCAGCCGCACATTGGTGGGATCTACCATTGGATCAGGATTCGATGCCTCAGGTCAGCGTCGCGACCTTCGTCGCGTCTTGTCGCTTGTTCTCCGGAACTGCACCGAACCTGTAGGCTAGCACACTCGCTGTTGCGCGTAGCGGACACTACACAGGATCTTTCTTGGCGGTTGTCTCGAGTCGATCGATGAGTTCGCGCAGCCGACGCGAAAGGATCGAAGCCAAGGAACGGTAGAAACGCGATCCCAGATGAGGGAATAGCTCGAACAAGGATTGCAGTGTAGGACGGTCAAGGTAATAAACCGCCAGCGGTCCGCTGGCGACTACGTCGGCCGTCGCCGGCAGGTCGTCCAGAAAAGAAACCTCGCCGCAAACATCTCCGGGAGCGATCTCCCGTGCCTTGCTATGCCCGGCAAACTGCACCGATGCCGTCCCTTTCACCAGCACGTAAATCCCGTGCGTTCTTTTTCCACGGTACACAAACTGCTCGCCTGCCTTGAACTGCATGCGAGTCGCTTTGTCGGAGATCAGGGCCCAATCGTTCGCCGTCAGATAGCTGAGCCCACTCTTGGCTGACAATAGTACGTCAATCTCCTGCTGATGAGCGTCTTTCGGCATGGCGCGCGCTGGCTCGGTCACCCGGAAATTCCGGAACCACTTCACAAACAACAGGGCTGCCAAAAGATTAGCAGAAACACCGCTCTACGGGACAGAAGCCACAGGGTGAGGCCTCAACTCGGTAATTGCGGTGATAGCCGCGCAGACCAGGGGAAGGCCGCACGGTGCCCACGACTCGGCCACCATAACACACGTTCAGCCATGCAGGTTGAGGCGTGGCGCCGCCTGAACCATTGCGTGTTGCTTCGGCTGCGTCTGATTCGTGCCGAAGGTCTTGGGCTGCGTCACGGCCATGTAGCCGCCTTGAGCGTTGGCTTGCTCCAGACGCCGCAGAAACGCACTCTTCTGACTCTCTTCATAGCCATAGCCTCCGAGATCCTTGTTCCTCCGACCGGCAACGATGTCGCCAATGATGGCCTGCGCGTCCCTCTCCGACACAAACGGATAGTTGACCGCGATGCTGAACCGCAGAATGGTCCGGTCGTCCTGGCTGAGATTTGGCGTCTTGGTGACAAAAGCGTTGATCGCGGCGGTAGAAGCGCGAATCCCGCCCAGTTGCGCGTGAGCCACGGTAGACGGAGTGAGTATTTTCGTCACGTGATTCAGGTCCTCGTCGTCAACTTTCTCTCTGCCACCAAAGTGTTTTCTGGCGACAAGGTAGTTGACCATCAGGTTAACCACGGCTCTGAGTTGATTCTTCCACGTTGGATAAATCGCGGCGCCCTGTTCTCCGGCGATCGCGAGGCGTCGCAGCGCAACCTCATGGTTGTACTTGACCAATCTGTCCAGTTCCATGAAAAGAATGTCGGTGTGAGGCATGCACTTCAGCCGCAGGACATGTTGCAGGACTTTGCCACGCACTTCCGCAAGCATGGTGGCCTGCTCTTTAAGATAGGTGTGCTTCACCCCGTCCTTCTTCCGGGCGACCTGGGTGCAGAGAGCGCCAACAATTTCGAAGCCATTATCCCAATCCGAATTCTCGAGCTTGAATGCGTGTACGGTTTCGTAGGTCGCGCCGTGGCGCTGATTGATGTCGTACACCGGCACGAGCTGATTACGCAGCTTGGGCGGAATCACGCCCTTCATGGCCTCTTCCGGATCCTGGCCCATGCCATACACGTAGAGAGTGCCCCAGATCACCTCATTGCCGATCGTCACAGTAACCTGATTGAGGGCGCCCGGCGCGACGGTGACCTTGAAGGCCGCCGTTCCCCTCGCTACGGCTGGGTATCGCTTCACGTCGTTCTTTACCGCGTTTGCGGCATAGGTCTGATGTCCGGTCGCCAGGAGCGGGATGTCGACACCCTCCTTAACCAGCCACACGACATTGAACTTCTGAAACTTCGCCGTATCTGCCGTGTCAATGGCTGCGTTTGGACCGTGAATGAACACCGTCTGCTTTTCAGGATTACTGAATGTTCCCGCTTTCCGGCCGAAGGTGTTCATGTCCATCACGATTTCAGGATGCTTCTTGCTCAGACCTTTGACCTCGACCGGCTCCTGATGCGGCCCGGCGCCGGTGGCGACCACCACCTTCTTTCCGCAGTACTTGTCGCCATTTTTCAACCGCACACTGAAGACCCGCATATGCATGTTGTCGCGGATGGACCGTGGCACGGCGATTTCATCGTCGGACACGTCAACATCCACCACTTCGCCCGTGACCACCTTGGTCGCGATACGATCGATGATTCCACTGGTTTCTTTGGCAAAGGTCAGGCGATCGACCAGTTCCTTGGTGAAAGCCGGCACCGGCTGATCGAAGCTTTCGATCATGTCTGCGGTCTGGTTGATCTTGTTGACAGGATTGCTTGTGTTGGCCTCGTCATAGCCGCGATCGCCCGCCCAGGGATCCTCCAGCCCGATGACGAGAATGTTGGGGAACAGCTCCCGCTCAATGGTAGTGAGGTGATAACGGGCGGAACTGCCTCGCCCCAGCACGATCAAATCCCAGATATCGGGGTCCATGGCGATGTCTCCTTTTTCGAAGGCGGAGTCGTTCAGGTCCGTGCCTTCCGCCCTACTATCAAAAGCGACAATCCCAACCGGATTCCCTCATCGCAGCAATCGTTTCGCGTCCGGGGCGATGCCATGAACACGTGGTCCTCCACTCATCTTGTAGGGAATTGCACCACCGCATCCTGCCGCCAAGACGGTAGGACCGAGGGTAATGTGGAGTTTGTATGCGACGGTACAGAGAGCGCACTACGGTCGTCGGATCCGCGAAACTCAGCTGATCTTCCGCGTCTCCGATTCCGAAAGGAGTCGGTCAACAATCTGCGCCCCTTGGGACAGACTCGACAGGACCAGGCGCAGCAGTCGTTTGTTCTCAAGCCTGAGAGATCTAACCTGCTGGACCAGTTGCCGCGTTTCGTCCCGCGAGCCTATCAGTTCGGAGCTTGATTCAGATAATTTTGCCCAGACTAACGGCTGCGGCAGGGGATTGAAAATGTCCTTGCTCCGGCGTCGATTCCTCGCCCACTGGTCAATCTCATCGGACATTGCGACCACCGGGCTCCATGTACTTGTGGAGACTCGCCGCACGGGAAGGCCCAGACATTCCCATCTCTGAACCGTCCTGACCGTCAGCCGCAGGTATTGTGCGATTTCTTTCCAACCCGTGAGAATTGCCATTTGCGTCCTCGACTCTTCCAACCAATGGGGCCGATCTCGGGACTGTGATGTCGTTCTTTTACGCTAGGTCGGTGCGCCCGTCTTTGCTAGCTTCCTGTTGATCAGCGTTATTGTGACCCGAGTCACACAAATCCAATTATCCGAGATGTTAAGGGGCAATTTTCGACGCAATTCCCATTCGGGACTGAACCCTACTCTGGCAGAGGCGGTTCGGGAACTTTCCTACTTGGCGAATTGCGTCGTCGAATTCTACACCAGGGAATGCAGCAGATTCATGTTGATCAGAGGATTCGAGGCAAGACCCGGTTCTGGGGACCGGTTCGTTTGACCGCCAAGCCGCTCGTTGTGGCGACACGCAGGGCGCGGCGCTTCGCCAGGACCCGAGACGCTTTGGGAGGTGCCATATGTCTTCGCGCATCTTTTCTGTGCCCGAAAACCTCGACTGGAAGAAAGCCTATTTGGCCGCGGTTCTGGAGAAAGATTGTAAACGCTTACCGGGCTTGATTCACGACGCCATGCAAAAGCTTTCCGCGCGTCTGCGTGAACTTTGGGCAGCGGGGCCCATTCCCTCGGAGGAAATCGAAGCCATCCACGATGCCTTGTACCTGCTTGAAGCTCTGCTGAGCAGCCTGTCCTACCGCGATGAGTCAGGCGAGTGGACCCGGTCGCTTCACGACGATTGACATTAACGGCTATGGCATCCCTTCAATGCAGTGTTACGAGTAGAGAAGTAGTTCCAAGGCAATCACGCGCAGATGTGACCCTCCTTCTCTGCTCCCGCACCGGGAGGCAAACCACGCACCCAATAGGAAGTGAGCAGTGTGGCGTTGACTATTTATGAGGCTGGTCTGCGCATGGTGTGGCATCGCGATCGAACGTCCCGGTTATAGCCAGACGCTGGAACCTGAAACCAGTCACGGTATGTGCCAGGCCTGCACTGAATCCCTTGCTTCCCAGGAGCATGGCGCAGCGTTGCAACGTCATCTTGACACCATTCCAATGCCTGTTCTTCTGGTCGACTCCGACAACGCCGTCGTGACCATGAACGCCAAGGCGTGCGACATTTTGGGAAAGAAACTCGACGGGACAGGTACGCAATTGTTCGGAAAAGTCTTCGACTGCGTTCACTCCCGTAATTCAGACGGATGTGGCCGCAGCATCCATTGTTCCGGCTGCGCAATTCGCAGAAGCGTTACTACGACGTTCGAAACAGGAGAGCCCCAGATCCTGATCCCGGCCACTCTCAGCGTCGCAAGTCACGACCGACTCTCGGAGGCCGTCATTGCGGTCACGACGTTCAAGATGGGTGGATTGGTTCTGCTGCGGATCGACTAGGTCAAGATGCAAGTCGACAAAGAAGGTTCGATCGTGGGTAATTTGGTCAATCATCTAGGTATTCAGCAAGCAGGGCTTCTAGGGACCAGATTTGGTGCTCATCAGGACGGCACGGTCGAGCATGTACCAAACGATCCTTTCAATCGACGGACCGCCTTGGCCCTCGCCTAACTCGAACAGCACATCGCCCCTCATCTTTTCGCCGCGTGCCTCACTCTGTTTGATGTAAGCGACCAGCGCAGGCCAATTCCCCTCAAACTCGGCACGCATGGTGGCACGTTGCTCTTCCGTCTGGCTCTCACGAAGCTGAAATGCCTGCTCCAGCAGTCCCTTTTCGTCATCTGTAAAGCGTCTTTCCATTCCCCTCAGCCTAGCGAGTGCTGGCTTTCGGTCAAGAGCACATCAGGGCATTTGTAGGCAGTGAAACTGGAATCGTCTTTGTATAAAGAAGCGTCAAAGCCGGCGCCGGGGAATTTTGAGTGACGTTACGACGATATTTCGCCAATTGAGCGACAAAATAGTTGATAGAACGGGCCATGGACGTCAACGTCGCGGGCCGCGATGGCTGAATCCCGCTTCATTTTGCCGCGCCGACCCGCTCCAAAGGGCGCGGGGTTTGAAGCTCAGAACAGCTCGGGACTTCTGAAGGTTTTCGGCCGTTAATTGCATGAGGCGCTCCGTGGTCTCAACCACTCGCCTAACCTTGTTCCTTTCTTCTCTCTCTCTCTCTCTCTCTCTCTCTCTCTCTCTGACGACTTGTTCCGAACCGCCATAGGAATTTCCGAATGGTTGTACCGGCCGATTTTAGCGTAATCGAAGGCAGGAGACGCGCTCATTGGATTTTAAGTGAAATGATTCCATAAACAAGAATGACGGCTCCCAGGCCCGAGTAGACTTTGGTGGCGCAAACCAACCAGAGGCTCGGAGGAAAGGAGCCGAACATAATCATTATAGTCGGCCATGAGCCTGCGGCTCACAAGGTAACGTGCTGCTGCGGTTTCTGCTGTTGGAAGCGCGCGCAGGTCACGGTGCGCAGTCAACCGGAGTGGCGCAGCGGGTTCTTCTACCTCGCCATGTGGAAGGAAGATTGCCAAGGTCGCGATGGAGCGGAAGCTGGCGGTGCATCGCAAATTCAGGAGGCCGGATGCTCCTTGGTTTCAGGGTATAAGTGGAAGTCCAAACCGAAATGAATGAGAGCACAGACAATTCGCTGTCACGTATTTATGATCGCGCATTGTTGCTGCACGGCTCCAGGCGAAATGAAGTTCTGACCCTTGCAGAAATTGAGCGGTATGGGCTGGATAGCTTCGGCAACAGCAACGACGTCAGCATCTATGGCATGCCGCCGCGAGAATGGTACCGCCATGGCATCCGTCTCCTCGGCCGCACCGCAGTAGAGTGTACCCGCGACGTGCTCGGCGATCGCATCGGCCGCGACGTTGCTTCAGTCGCCAGGGGTATGCCATCGAACAAATTCGTCGTTATTGATCCGTTCGCCGGTTCCTGTAACACGCTATTCTGGAGTCGTGTGCCACAATGACGTAAAGCATCGAGCCAAGCTCATGTGAGAACAAGGGGGGATCAGTGGAGCGGATCACGCCCCGTTACATCTTTGAGGCACGTATCCGAATACGGGTCCAGCGAGCCTCCCAGAATCTGGCGATGGAGGGATGGGCCAGAGATATAAGCGAAACTGGCATTAGCGCCTTTGTCGCGCAAGGCCTAATCGTTGGAGAACTGGTAACCCTGGAGATCCCTCTGGCTTCATCACAGTGGCACAGCATTCCCGCGAAGGTCGCCAGATGCATAGGGACACAATACGGCTTTCAGTTCACCGCTTTGAGCCCCGGCCAGCGCGAGAACATCCGATTCGCAGTTCGAGATCACCAAGAGATTGGTGCCTACGACCGCGCCACCGACGCGAAGCTTCCCGAGCATCAACGCGAGGGGGATACAAGACGATCAGCACCGGAACAGGCAACACAACGAGCCGCCGACACCGCCTTCGCAGACCGTGCGCGGATGCTGATAAGGCAAGGATACACACCGAAGGTTGCTGTGGAACTGGTTCTTCATGAAATGGAGTTCGAACAGGGCAACAATTCGCGGGCCATGGAGAAGGCCCGTGCCGCGGCCGAAGATTTTCTGATGAGAGCCCGCCAAGGCCTTATTTGAAGTGAGTTTATTGCAGCCATCCAAATTGCCGCGGCCTCTCAAGGGTTTTGTAGCTTCGCTTGGGGATAGGTTCCGCTCCGGCCGCCGAAAACTGTGATACTCTCCGATGCTCCCTCGCGTGAAGGAGGGCAATCAACAACCAGCAGGACGAGTGGATTGGTCAATCAACTGACGACTAGCTCCTCAATAGCAAATTTCCCTTTGGTCTTGTCGCGCTCCAACTCGTCAAGGCACTGTTCCGCCTGTTCGCGTGTATCGAATGGGCCCTGATCTGAAAGCCTTTCTCCTAATTCGACGGCATTCCCCTCGTTGACGATATGGCGTATCACGTATGCCATGTGAAACTCCTTCTACTGTGAGAATTGTACGCCGCTACATCTCGATCCGCCCATCAGCGTTGACGCGGCCTCAATAAGTGAAAAATCCTAATTGCGCTCAAAATGCCTGCAAATCGTGGGAAGGGCGATGGTCCGAAACTGGCAAACCGCTAGCAATCGGCGACTCCGGGACGAGATTCTGCCCCGGGCTGGACATCCACTGAAACCCCTGTCGTCATGGTTAGAAGAGAATGGCGCGCCCTGAGAGATTCGAACTCCCGACCTTCTGGTTCGTAGCCAGACGCTCTATCCAACTGAGCTAAGGGCGCGGGTCGTCTGGAAGGATGGATCGCTAACGATTATAGCAAGAATTTTTCTCCGAACTCGACGGCCCCACGCGCACTCTCAATTGCGCATTTTTCCCAGGCCTTCGCCGTAGCGACCGAACCCGCCAAGGGATTCGCTCTGTGGTGCAACGACAGCACTGGTAGTAAAACCCGAGGAGGGAGATTGACAGAAACAGTCGTCGGCCGCGCATCAGACGTTCTCAGGGGAAAATTTCGAGATCATCCAGTGGCCTTTTTATTGCCTGGGTATGCCGTAGTAAAAGTTTCCGCGTCGAGAGCAATTCCTACCGGCGTCTCTTTGTCCTTCGTTCAATATTTTCAATACTTTAGGAATGGCCGCCTTCGTGCTCTATGCAATGGCAGACGAAGTGGCGCGCAACGGGGTGCTTCAGAGAATAACTTCGGCCAGAGGTTTTCTGTGAGCACCCCTTGCTTTTTCTCATAGCGCCCGCACAGTCCTCCCCCACCCCTCGTGTGAACAACTCACGGAGTCAGTAGCAGTGGCTCCGTTCGTGTTTCTGACCTCCAACGATTACCTTAGGCCAGCGCCACCGGCTCACGGACATCGATTCCTGCATTCCGCAGCAATTTTGCGACGGCTTCCTGCTTGAGCCGGGACGCATCAAACTCCACGCACACGGTACGCCGCTTGTTGTCGAACCGCACGGAGCGGATGCCATACACCTCGCGCATCGTGTCGATCGCCCGCAATTCGTTCTCTCCCGGCAACCCGCCGTAGCTGAAAGTCACGTCGAGATAGGTCATTCGTTGAAAATCCTTCTGTATGATGAATTTGGAATCCCGGTACGAATCGCCGGATGAATCCAATATAGAGCATCGCCAATCGAACAGGACAGAGCCAATCTTCGATGAACGACGATCGAAGCCATGTGACCCCCGCTTCCGCCACACGACCGGAAACAGACCCAGTGTGCGGCATGAAGGTCAATCCCGCCACAACGAAGTACGTCCATGAACATGCGGGCAAGAAATACTACTTTTGCTGTGGACATTGCGCGCAGAAGTTTAAAGATGCAGCCGAATCGTATCTGAAGAAACCAGTTGCCGCCGGTCTCGTCCGACTGGAAATGCCCTCTGCCGCCGCCCAACCGGAAGCAAATGTCGAACTCGCCATTGACCCCGTGTGCGGCATGAAGGTCAACCCAGCCACAGCCAAGTTCGTCAGCGAGCAACAAGGGAAGAACTACTACTTCTGCTCTCGTGGCTGCCTGGAAAAATTCCAGGCCGGTCCCGCAAATTATCTGCACAGACCCGCCCCGGGTCTGGTGACGCTTGCCGCCCCTGCGCCCAAAAGCGCAGCCGTTGAACCCGGAAGCCGAAAGCCGGACGGGTCTTCATATGTTTGCCCCATGTGCCCCGAAGTGCGCGAGTCCAGGCCCGGCGCCTGTCCCTCGTGCGGCATGGCTTTAGAACCGGAGATGCCAGTTGCCAATCGCGTCGAGTACACCTGCCCCATGCACCCGGAGATCGTGCGCTCGGAGCCGGGATCATGCCCGATCTGCGGTATGGCGCTGGAGCTCCGTACGGTCACCGCGGCTCCTGAAGAGAATCCGGAATTGCGCGCTATGTCGCTTCGCTTCTGGATCGGGGCGATTCTTACCATGCCGCTTCTCGCGATTGCCATGGGCACCATGATCTGGCCGCACGATCTGATGCACGCGCTGCACGGGCCCCGGCTTCCTTGGCTCGAGCTCGTTCTCGCGACTCCAGTCGTTTTGTGGTGCGGGTGGCCATTCTTTCAGCGCTTCTGGACGTCGCTCCTCAATCGCAGCCCCAATATGTTCACCCTCATCGGGCTAGGCACAGGAGTTGCTTACGGCTACAGCGTGCTTGCCACGGTAGCGCCAGGAGTTTTTCCTGAGTCGTTGCGCCGCATGGGCGGATATCCCGAGGTCTATTTCGAAGCCGCCGCCGCAATCACCACACTGGTTCTCCTCGGGCAGGTCCTGGAATTGCGAGCGCGCAGCCGGACGAGCGCAGCCATCCGCGCGCTGTTGGATTTGAGCCCAAAGACGGCCCGACTCATCGATTCAGACGGGGCTGACAAAGACATACCCCTTGCGCAGGTCAGGCCCGGCGACAAACTCCGCGTGCGACCGGGTGAAAAGGTTCCCGTAGACGGACTGATTGTCGAAGGCCATAGCTCGGTCGACGAGTCGATGATCACCGGCGAATCGATTCCCGTCGAGAAGGCGCCAGGCAGCAAAGTCATCGGCGCCACCATCAACTCAACCGGATCCTTCATCATGCAGGCTGAGCGCGTCGGTTCTGAGACCCTGCTGGCGCGGATCGTCCAGCTTGTCGGGCAAGCCCAGCGCAGCCGCGCTCCGATCCAGCGCCTCGCTGATCGCGTTGCAGCCTGGTTCGTCCCGGCGGTGGTCGCCGTTGCCGGGATCACATTCCTTGTCTGGCTACTGATTGGCCCGCAGCCGCGTTTGGCGAACGCGCTGGTCAATGCGGTTGCCGTACTGATCATCGCGTGCCCGTGCGCCCTGGGCCTGGCCACGCCGATGGCGATCATGGTCGGCACCGGCCGAGGCGCGCATGCGGGCGTGCTGATTAAGAATGCAGAGGCCCTTGAGACCCTGGAAAAGGTTGACACGCTGGTAGTCGACAAGACCGGCACGCTGACCGAGGGAAAGCCGACAGTCGTCGGCATTTCTCGTGCGCTCGAGGAAGACCCCGAACTGTTCCGGCGAGCCGCCAGTCTCGAGCGCGCCAGCGAACATCCCTTGGGAAATGCGGTCGTGGAAGAAGCGGTTAGAAGGGGACTACAGCTTTCGCAGCCTCGAGACTTCGAATCCGTTTCCGGAAAAGGCATTATTGGCACTATCGACGGACATAATGTGGCCGTGGGCAGTCCTGCTTTGATGGTTCAGATTGGAGCCATCCAGGCACCGCATATTGATTCGGCTCCAGTTTATGACGACGGCAGACTCTCAGTGTCGATAGATGGGAAATATGTAGGGAACATCCGGGTGGCGGATCAACCCAGGCCAGCCGCGCGCCATGCTCTGCGCGACCTAAGGAATCAGCATCTTCAAGTCGTAATGCTCACCGGCGACAGTAAACCGGTTGCCGCCGCCATTGCCCGAGAGCTCGACATCGATGAGTTCGAAGCCCAAGTCACGCCAGAGCGCAAATCCGAAGTGGTTCGCGGCCTGCAGGAGAAGGGAAGGGTTGTGGCCATGGCCGGCGACGGCATCAACGATGCTCCCGCGCTCGCGCAGGCCGACGTGGGCATCGCGATGGGCACTGGCACCGATGTCGCCATGGAAAGCGGCGGCATCACGTTGGTCAAAGGAGATCTCTCCGGAATACTGCGGGCGCGAAAGCTGAGCGAGGCAACGATGCGCAATATCCGCCAGAATCTTTTCTTCGCGTTTATCTACAATGCAATCGGGGTCCCCATCGCGGCTGGCGTCCTGTATCCGGTCTTCGGAATCCTGCTGAGCCCGATCCTCGCCGCGGCCGCCATGAGCTTCAGCTCAGTGTCGGTGATAACGAATGCGCTGCGCCTGCGCAACGTGAAACTGTAAGTGTGGCCCCGGACGCCTCGTCCGCGGTTGCGCGCGATAGCGCGCAATGCTCGTGCCTGGCGGTGAGACGAGAAAACTGGGTCAAGTCACTCTGGGCCGCGATCATTCTCCTGATCGCGCCGACTCCCATAGCGGAAGGCAAATCCGATTCCCAGCGACATGATCCCGAGCGGCGGCACAAGCATGATCACGATGGCCCGGTTGATCGCCCGCTGGCCTTCCTTCGGAGTCGCCTTCGCAGTCGCCTTGCACATCGCGCAACTTTGCGCGAATCCGGGCGTGCTTCCAACAGCCAGCAACAGAAGCAAGGCGAAGCCCGATTTGCGCACAAGCTGCAACACGTCACTGCACTCCGATCTTGATGATCCGGTCCGCATCCGGAAAGAAGAAGAAATACATGATGATGAAGCATGCGACCACGGAGATGACCAGCAGCCAGCGCATCAGCGCGGTCTCGAACTTCAGGTGCATGAACCAGCCGATAATCAGCGCCGACTTGATCACCGAGAGCAGCAGCAACACCTCCAGCATCCGCACCGCCGAGAACACCTGCTTGTATCCCAGCACCACTTCGATGGCGGTCAGAACCAGCAGCGCTGCCCACACCCAGAAATACTGTTCCTTGCTGTCATCATGCGTCGCGATATCGTGCATAGATCCTCTGTGAACCTCTGTGTCCGCTGTGGTGAAAGGTCTTATGAAACCTTAGTCGACATCAAGTACACGAGCGGGAAAATAAACATCCACACCAGATCGACAAAGTGCCAGTACAACCCGCAGACCTCCACATCGTGAGCGTCGTAATCTTTCGGCTTAAGAAACAGAATCACGCCAGCCAGCAGCAGCCCAAGCCCCAGCACGTGCACGGGATAGTGAAAGACATTGCCGGAAGGAATCAAAAATGCCGCGGCGATCCAGATCACGGCCAGTGCGGGCAGGAACCATTTGCGGAATGCGACCACGCCGAGATAAATAACGCCGATGGTTACGTGTAGCATGTGCATCGCGGTCAATCCAAAGAATGCCTGCGGGAATTGCGGGATATTTTTCGAGATATCCGCCAGTTCGCCGGAAGTCGCGGTTTTCGTGACTCCAAGAATTGAAGCGAACCCTGAAAGCGTCAATCCCTCGTCAATCAACTTGCTCCACTCCATCCCGTGCAGCACGATAAACGCCGTGCCGAACACCATGGTAGCGAGCAGCCAGTTACGGATCCACGGCCGGTCTCCTCGCTTTGCCGCTAACACGGCCAGCACCATCGTCAGAGAGCTGGAGAGCAGGCACGCCGTCATGATCGTCGCGTTGGCAATACTCTCGGCGTGAAACGGTGTCGGCCACGGATTCGTATAAATCCGGTTGTAACTGAAGGCGAACAGCAGTGCGCCGAAGGTCAGCGAGTCCGAGGCCAGGAACAGCCACATGCCCACTTTCTTCGAGTAGGCTCCAAACAGCGGCGCCTCGTACGCATCTGCCGCACCGTGTATACCTGCGGGCAAACCATGGACAGCATCATGCTCCATCGTAGCGTCCGCCATTCCCCAAGTTCCCCTTTCCGAATCAATGCTCGTGATCAGTGGCTAATGGTCAGTAGATCCGGTTGAACCTGATCACCGATCACTATCGAGCGAGTCCCAACAAAGCGAAGATGTAAATCCACAAGACCGCCATGAAATGCCAATACCAGGCGGTAATATCCACTGCTATGCGTCGCGCCTCCACTGGCCTGTGAAACAGGGAAGCGCTCGATGCCCATACCAAGGCGATCATCCCGCCCGCAAGATGCAGGGCATGCGCCACCGTCAGCAGAAAGGCGAACGAACTGCTCGGATTCGTGGAAACAAAAAATCCCCGATTGTGCAGTTCTCCCCAAGCCAGCCCTTGGCCCACCAGGAAAGCGAAACCCAGGACAACCGTAATCCCCAGCCAGGGAAAATTCTTCTCCTCTCCAAGCGAAACACCCGGGATCGAAGTCACCGGAGCCAGGGCCGCCTGCCGCGCCGCCTTGCGGCGCGCCAACTCCATGCTGATGCTGCTCACGAGCAGAATCGCGGTGTTGATTCCCAGCAGGAGCCAGGGCAAATCCACGCTGCCCCAATCGCGAACATAACTGTTCGACTCACCCTGAAACGTGGGCAACCCGCGCCGGAAAATGTAAGCGCTGGTCAAAGAAATAAAAACCATACCGACGGTCGCGATCCCGCAGATCAGCCCCAGCCGCGCCCGGCGCAGCCGAGCGCCATAGTCGGGAACATCACCACCGCGCCCGTCGTCCCCTCCGCCAGTAATCGGCGGTGCAGGGGGTTTCTGCCCAATATCATCAACCGGAGTGCTAGGGGTATACGTCGCCATAACTACTTAGTGCGCCACTGCTCGAACCAGGTTGCCACCGTAAGCACTACCGGGTGCCGCAGGTCTCGCCTGTGTTGCGAGACCTCGGGTCAATCGTTCAATGCACCGGCTGTGTCGGAGGATCGGTCTGCATCACGTAATCCTTCGACGCACCAGGTACTCCGTACTCGTAAGGCCCGTTGTGGACAACCGGGGTTTTTCCGCCGAAATTGTCATGCGGCGGCGGAGTCGCCGTCGTCCATTCAAGAGTCGTCGCATCCCAAGGGTTGTCGCTCGCCTTCGGCCCCTTGAACATGCTCCAGAAGAGATTGATCACGAAGATGAACTGCGCGGCGATCGTGACAAATGCCGCGTAGGTCATAAACGTCTGCAAGGGCAGAAGCTTGGTCTGATATGCAACTTCCGTGAATTGCGAATAGCGTCGCGTCTGCCCGGCCATACCGAGGTAGTGCATCGGCATGAAGATGGCGTAGGTTCCCGCAAGCGTGATGAAGAAGTGAATTCTGCCCAGCGTCTCATTCATCATTCGCCCGAACATCTTTGGGAACCAGTAATAGGTCGCGGCAAAGATGCCGAAGATCGCCGCCACGCCCATGATCAAATGGAAATGCCCCACGACAAAGTATGTGTCGTGCAATGGAATATCGAGCACCGGCTGCGCCAGAAAGGGCCCACTCAGTCCGCCCGAGACAAACAGAGAAACGAAGCCGATGGCATACAGCATCGGAGTATCAAAGCGAACGTGCCCCTTCCACATCGTGCCCAGCCAGTTGAAAGTCTTAATAGCCGAAGGCACGCCGATGCACATCGTCAGAATCGAGAACGCAAACGCCGAATAGGGGCTCATCCCGCTCATGAACATGTGATGACCCCAGACCATGAACCCGAAGAATCCAATGGCCAGCATCGCGTACACCATGGCGCGATATCCGAAGATCGGCTTGCGCGAAAACGTCGACAGAATCTGCGACGCCACACCCATGCCCGGCAGAATCGCGATATACACCTCGGGGTGTCCGAAAAACCAGAACAGATGCTGCCACAGAAGCGGGGATCCGCCCTTGTGTCCCATAACCTGGCCGTTTATTACGACCAGCGGCACGTAAAAGCTGGTTCCGAGATTGCGATCCATCAGCAGCAGGATTCCCGCGGAAAGCAGAACGCCGAACGCCAGCAGGCCCAGAATGGCCGTAATGAACCACGACCATACTGTCAGCGGCATGCGCATCAGCGTCATACCCTTGGCCCGCAGATCGAGCGTGGTCGTGATGAAGTTCAAGGCCCCCATCAGCGACGCGACGCAGAAGATTGCGATCGCGGTGATCCACAAGTCTGCTCCGAGCGCCTCACCCGGGCCGGCCGACGGCACGGCACTCAACGGTGGATATCCCGTCCATCCATGGAGTGGCGCTCCACCCTGCACAAAGAAGGCACACAGAATCACGATGAACCCAACGAATGTCGTCCAGAACGACAGCATGTTCAGGACGGGGAATGCCATGTCCGGCGCGCCAATCTGGATCGGCAATATGTAATTGCCGAAGCCGCCCTGCGGCGCCGTCGTCAGCACGAAGAAGACCATGATCGTGCCGTGCATGGTCAGCAGAGCCAGATAAGTCTCTGGCTTGATCTCGCCCACCAGCGGAATCGACGCCGTCGGCCAGATCATGTGAATGCGCATCAGCAGCGAGAGAAACATCCCGACGAATACCGCGGTCAACGCCAGAAAGTAGTACTGCAGTCCGATAACTTTGTGGTCCAGGCTGAAGATGTACTTGCGGATGAACCCTTGAGGAGCGTGCGAGTGAACCGTTGCAGGGGTCGCCATGATTACTGTTTCTCTGCCTCCCGGGCCGCCAGCCACTTGTCAAAATCTTCCTGGCTGACGACGTGGACCACACCGTGCATCTTGTAGTGCCCGAGCCCGCAGAGTTCAGCGCAGGCAATCTCGTATTCGCCGATCTGCGTGGGCTTGAAATGCATGTGGATGTTCAGGCCCGGCACGGCATCTTGCTTGAAGCGCATGGCAGGCACGAAAAGATCGTGAATCACATCGACAGACCGCAGGCTGAGATCGACTTCGCGGTTGACCGGGAGATACATGGTGCCGGTGACGACGTCATCCTTTGCCGCTGGATCGGAGGTATCGAGCCCAACCGCTGCCTCGCCGCCGGCCGAGGGATCCATCAAGCTCGCCTTGGTCTTCGCGTAGGTCCCATCCGGTCCGGGATAGCGGAAATACCAAGCAAACTGCATCCCCGTGGCCTCGACTTGCACCGCTCCAGATTCCGCGGGCTCAAATCTCTGGCTCGCCCAAACACGGCTTCCCATCAGGTTCAACCCGATAAAGAGGATCGCCGTCAGCGTGGTCCAGGCGATTTCAAGAGTCGTGTTTCCGTGCGAATACGAGACCGGCGGAGACTTCGGCGTCTGCCGATATCGCCACACGATGTATCCCAGCAAGCCCTGCGCGGCCACAAACACAATTCCCATGATGATGTAGGTGAAGGCGAATTGTTGGTCGATGAAGCCCGTTGCGGCGGAGGCGCCAGCAGGAAGCCACCAGGTTTTGGCGATGAAGAAGTATGTGCTGACCGCAGTGATCAGCCAGATCAAAAGCATCAACGCGAGGCCCATTCCCCAAGTACCCCCTGGGCAACAAAAGGATTTCCCCACGGCTGTGCCGCGTCCCACAACGCGAGCACCAGTCGGCGGCGAGTGTATCACAAGGTCACTCGCAGAATGCAAGCCGCGAGCGGAAGAAATTGCGACCAACGATCGATTTCGATGATCCATTCATTCTTCCAATGCAGAATCTGTGATGCGAAACGCAACGAGGTGAGCTGTAAGAAGGAGCGCCGTGCCGCAAACTCAGAGCAAAGCAATGATGATCCTGATCGCCGGGCCCTATCGCTCGGGCACCAACGACGATGCGGTCTTAATCCAGAAGAACGTTGCCGAGATGGAATCGTACGCGCTGCCGATTTTCCGCGCCGGACATATCCCGGCCCTCGGCGAATG